>Ga0123342_1000531_pt1 | contig 60569 bp, 44 predicted proteins | sample Turbeawhitnodule_FD_89960 | JGI IMG/M metagenome (GOLD analysis project Ga0123342, IMG submission 89960) | Root nodule microbial communities of legume samples collected from Mexico - Turtle bean Mexico white nodule | ecosystem: Host-associated > Plants > Roots > Nodule | place: Mexico: Nepantla... | reverse complement strand
TGCAGATGTGAATCTGCATCAAGTCAGAGTCGATCGTGTTCCTAATATAGAGGCTCCTTTAGGACAAAGAATACATGATGAACTATGATTCATGTTGTCAGTGTTTATTTATTTACATTAAGATTCAAAATATGAAGGGGCTCTGCAAGTCAAAGTTCCTGTATATGATCATAGTCAAATCCACATTTGCATTTGGGGCCGAGAATCTGATCTGGGCTGCAGCTACCTTGTTGACAGCTATTTTGTGGTTTCGTATGGGAGATATTGAGGTTGGTGCAGTAATCCTCCATAATTTCTGTTTCTGTGCAAATTGGGTTGTGTGCGAGTCTGCAGACAAAAGTGCCATCAATACTTAATACTTTAGTCATATAAAACATTAACAAGTATGGCTTACGTTATCCTAATTTGTGGGGGATCATTTCGTTGCTTGAAGTCCTCAATTGAATTTGAAGTTAAATCAATAAGTTGCAGTTGTTTGTAATAGTTGGTGCCAATATCCAAGGTTCCACCAAAGCGGTTGTCTTTCAGCACACTGTTATCATGTTACATGTGGGGGGTTTTGTCATATATGTTACTTCAAATATGATGAATATGTAACAACTTTATATTTTTCTTTCTGATAGTAAGAATAATAATTAAGATTGTAAGAGTAATAATTAAGACGTAACTCACATTCTGTAAATTGGCAAGGCTAAATAAAAGATTCGGAATGGTTCCATCCAGGTACAAATTCCTCATTTGTCTGCCAACTATCATAGGAGTAAACTTCATTGAAGTGAGGAAACCACGTACATAACTCAAGAGTGAAACAAGTGCAAAAGAAAGACATACAATGTTGTTAAATTCTTCAGATTCGAAAGCCACAATGGAAAGCTTGACTTATCAAAGCCATTGTTGGTCAGATCCCTTCAAAACAGATTTTGAAGAATTAACCCATTTGTCACCCAAGAAACATTCATTTTAAATAAGGTTGATTAATAACATTACAAAACTGCTACAGACAAACACTTTGTTACTAGCAAGTATTTTAGGGAGTTCATCCCAGTAAGGTTTGACAGGGCACCGTGTAACTTATTGTTGGACAACAACCTGAAAAAGGTATAAAACCAAAATTCTTTCCGTGCAAAGATTGAATTTCCCCTTCTGCTGATACCAAAATATGGATAAAGAAGAATAAAACTCTAGTTGGCACATATAATTTAGGTTCTAACAGGTCTGTGACATTGATAAGGTTATTGAGGCTCAGAGGCACATATCCATCCAGTGAACTATTTTCAAAACGCCTGCTAGCCACAAAGATATATTTAAGCTAAATGCATCAAGCAAAAGTCTTCTAACAAAATTTCTTTTTGAGGATTTAATGTAGTCAAACTCACACCAATGTCAAACTCGTAACTAGTGCAAGAGTTTCCGGAATGCTGCCAACCAGTTGATTGCTGCCAAAAATCCTGCCAGTAAACATATTTCAGAATGTGTTCGAAAATGTGTTGTCAACATATGTGCGCATGCATGCAGCAGGTAAGATCTATTAGTCTCAAGAATTTCTTTCCTAACAACCATTCATCATCAGAAGGTAGACTATGTTGAAACATGCAAGTGTTTGCATGTCTGTTCAGTTTTACAATATCACAGTTAATATATATTTTCACTATGGTCACATGAAGTTTCTGACACGTTACAAGTTCATTTTAATGTTGTTTAAGTTTCAAACAAAATTCTACACCAGTGAGTGCTCCGTGTACAAATATATGAAAGTGGAAAACTGTTCGTACTGGCTCAATCATATTCAAAGGCTACAATGATAAATCTAAGGACAACTCTTACACATGTATCAGAGTTATTTTCGAGCTAACCAGTTTCGGAGGAATTTGCCCTGAAAGCCTATTCTTACATTATTTGCACTAGTTACATTTTTGAAGTGAAGATACTTACACACTGACAAAATATTCCATAGTCCATAAATTAAAAAATATAATTATATGATACATAAAGGTTGATTGAGACCATATAGTACGAGACCATGTAATGATTTCTCCATCATATGCACAATCTACGGACGTGGAAGGACGACACTTGAATCAAAGTATTCATTCTCGTAAGGATGGAGGGAACTCTTCATTGGATTGTTATAACTAGATGAAGTTGAAGCTGATGCTGATAAAATGGGGCTTGAACCAGCCAACTGCAACATGTTCTCAATTTCTTTTACCACATAATTCATTGTAGGCCTGTCAGAACTTGACTCTTCAACACACTGCAAGGCGATATCCACAAACTTCTCAAAACCATTCAGTGCTGTCCCGAAATCAATAGTTGGATCGAGAACTTCCTCAAGACCACAGAAGCCTTTTGTCTTGTCTATAGCTTCCTTGACCACTTTCACAATATACTTCCCTCGCTCTATTGGCCTTCTTGCAGTTATCAGCTCCAACATTAGCACTCCAAAGCTGTAAACATCACTTTTCTCAGTCAACTGTTGAGTCATATAATACTCTGGGTCCAAGTAGCCCTACATCAAAACAAAATTCCATTGTCAAGTCTTAAACTCTTGAATATAAGATGTTACATTGAATTACATTGAATACTGGTGTGACATTTTAAATGTTAGATGAGAATGTACGAACCATTGTTCCTTTGACTTGTGTGGTGATATAACCTTTTGCACCATCACCTAAAGGTTTGGAGAGACCAAAATCAGATACTTTAGCATTCAAGCGTTCATCCAGTAATATGTTAGTGGATTTGATGTCCCTGTGTATGATTGGAGGATTGGCAAGTTCATGCAGATAGTCCAGACCCCTGGCAGCACCAAGGGCTATTTTCAACCTTCTAATCCAATCTAATCTAATTCCAGATTTCCCTACAGAGACCATAATGAAACAATTAATTTTTTTAAAGCTCTTTCAAAACAAAAGAGTATTGAAAGAAAAATGATTATTTATCTAAAATAAATTTGCATAAGCTACATATGCTTTAATGTGGTCGAATTGTGGATAAACATATACCTGAAAGAGTGTCCTTCAAAGTACCATTTGCAACGTACTCATAAATCAGCATTTGTTCTCCTTGATCAAAGCAGAAACCGATAAGGCTAACAAGATTTTTATGGTGGACCCTTGATAGAAGTTCAATCTCGGTTTTAAACTCTAACCCTCCCTGCATAGATTCCTTCTGAGCTCGCTTGACTGCGATTAGTTGCCCGTTGGGAAGTGTTCCCCGATAAACCTGTCAACTAATTCTTTAAGAAACTTCCTAGATGAATATTAAACAGTTTGGCGTTATAGTCACAAACTTGCAACAAAATCTCTCATTTTCTCTTCGTGATTGAGTAACAAAACTATGTCATGCTATTAATCATTTACCACTACATGAGCCTTCCATAAAAGAAAGAAAGAAAATATATAAAGCATCAGGGAACTAGGCCAAAACTCATGCAACAAAAGATACAACCTCCAAACAATTAATAAAACCTGAATTCAGGGAGGCTTAGGAGATTCCTACAGAAATCAAACCTAATGTTAGAAGGTAAATTGTAAAAATGATTTAGTCATCTTGGTTGGCAATGGATCCATTTAAGTTGAAAGTTAAGGATTTTATCTTGTGAAAATTTTATCTCTCTCTCCTTTATATGATATGGAACACATAACTCAGAGTTGAAGTATATCAATATTTTTACATGGACTCTTGTTGACTTTCCTCCTGAATAACTTACCCTGGTAATAAATCGGTTTACAAAATTAAAAGGAAGTCAGATAGGACCATTAAAAAGTATGAAGTTCGGTTAATGACTAAGGGTTACACACAAACTGAGGGGCAAGATTATTTGGACACCTTTTATCCTGTTGCAAAATTAACCAACATAAGGGTTGTCTCCACTTTGGCAATAATACATAACTAGCATCTCTATCAACTAGATCTCAACAATGTTTTTCGTCATGGAGATCTAAAGGAAGATATCTATAGGACTATATACCAGAGAATGATTGTCTTAGGCACAAAGAAAGTTTGCAGGGTGAGTAAACCACTATATGGAATGGAACAAGCCAGTAGACAATAGTTTGAAAATTGTTTGCTTTTTTCGAGCCTTGGTTATGCACATTCTGTTATAGAAAAATGAAGTAAACAAGAGGAATTCAATACCTTCCCATAACCGCCAGATCCTATATTATTGACTTGTGAGAAGTTTTTGGTGCAGATTTGTATCTCTTCAAAATTGAAGCGCCTTGCTCCTTTCAACTGTGGAATGCTACTATTACTCTCATCTGGATCCCATTGTTCTGCATTTTATGAAATGAAACATTTAAATAAACCCAACTCCACAATGATAGATAGCAATAAAGCATGATCTAAGTATACAATTATCATACCAAAAGGATTGTTTTTTCCAGTTGCTCTTACTGACTTATTCTTCCGGTGGAGAGCATACACAAATAGAACAAGTACCAAAACCAACAGGGCAGCACCTCCAGCCGCAGCTCCAGCTATGATGCCAGTATTTGAAGATTTACTGGATGTTGTCACAGGACCTTCTAATACTAATTGGCAAGAAAAAAAAGTAGTTTAAAATAGAGCACATACTATATAATTTCATTGCCATGTAGAATCGGATTTACCTGTGTCATTCATATAGTTTTCATAGTCATCAGCAATAAAATAATATGGTCCAAACATTGAAGGAGGCTTGTATGTTTGGTTGCTGAGAAGAAAGGCTATACTGGAAATGCCAGTTCGATTGAAACGATCTTGGCCAGATGGAAATAATTTTAAAGTCAATTCAAGGTACTGATATATGTTTTTCCTTGGATTGCTTAAAGAAACTGAATCCACAGGTTTATTATGAACTTGAAAAGACTGCATTAGAGTTAACTGCAGGGTTACAAAGACAGTCTGGTTTCCCAAGTCTGAGAAGGAAGGAGCTCTGAGAAATAAAGTTCCTGTATATGGGTATGCACATTTGCATTTGGGGCTTAATGTCTGATCTGAGCTGCAGGGAACAGGTACACAGTTTTCTGGTGGCGTTGAATATGAGTCATTAGATGTTGTTATGGAACAATAACTCTGTGGAACTCCTGTCTCTTGGCAAATTGGATTATTCAAAAGTCTGCACATATAGATGTATTTCAAAATCAACCTTGTAAACAAAGACAAGAAGAAAATATTGAAAATTTACAAAGAAATTTCTCTTCCAAGTAACGAAATCATCAATTAAAATAAAAATCACAATTATGGCATACATTATCTCCACTTTAGATACATCGATTTTTGCTTCAAACTTTTCAATATAATTAAGCTGCAAATCGAGGAGGTCCAGTTGGTTGCTGATGAATGTGCCAATATCTAAAGTGCCATTTAGCTTGTTGTTTTTCAGCACCCTGTGGATCACATTACAAATTTAACTTGTATTTCATTCTAAAAATGATGAACAGGAGTAACTACTGAAAGCACCATATTCAAACTTTGAGGAACAAAATGTAGCAAAAGAATATAAGTTGGTACTCACACTGTCTGCAGTTGCTGTAGGTTGAACAAAGAAACAGGAATAGCTCCTTCAAGTTTTGTATCTTCCATCATTCTGCCATACAAAAGAAAATTATAAGAATTAAGGTGTTGAAAGTTGAAACCTGTGACAGAAAGGGAAGCTGATAAATGAAAGAGTAGAAAAAGGGAAGCTGATAAATGAAAGAGTAGAGAAAGGTAAAGTTGATGGATGAAAGTTGAAAGACATACATTGTCGTCAAAGCTGAGAGAGTTGACAACCACGATGGAAAGTTTGATGGATCAAAACTGTTATTGCTCACATCTCTAATTTAATTTACCAAGTTAGTCACTGATACAAAATTTGCATTCATTTTGAATTACGCATATTGTATAGAAAATAAAGTTATCTTAGATAAATGAGTTACAGGTAACTGAGGGAATTCATTCCGGTAAGGTCGGGGAGGGAACCAGACAGGCGATTTTTGGACAGGAACCTGGCAGACACGAAATCAAAATCTCTATCAATGTAGTTAAAATTTATCATAATTGATACTAACACCATACCTAAAGAAACAATGAACTTTTGTTTGGAATATTAGTTTTTTCTACTTACAGTTCCCTAACACTTGTAAGATTGCTGATGTTCTGAGGCAAAGATCCACTGAAAAAGTTGTCATCAAAGCGACTGCAACCACAAAATATTTCACTATTTCAAGACAAAGAAGAAACAAATTCTATTTACTATTTTAAAGTATGAGATATGGATACTCACACCACCTCCAGAGACTTGACAAGGCCAAGTGTAGATGGAATGCTTCCAGTAAATCGGTTGGTTTCAAAAAGCCTGCCAAAAACATTGTATAAATTAAATTCATCATTTTCATTTGATCCTACCCTCCCTAGCCTTCTTGTTTAGACTTTAATCCTACCACTGTGTCTCTTTCTCTTCAATGTATAAATAAAGGCAATTACAGTTTGCCAACTTAATTTAAACAGGTGAGAAATATTTTAGTTGGGTCCTTTAAACCGAGGAAAGAATTCATGAACAGACGAATAGGGGGACTTAATTTTGGATGATCTTGATTTTGGAAGGAGCTCTGAAGTCAACTGATTTGTATTTTGAAACTTTTATTTGTAAACTTTATAGCAAAATTAAGTGTTTGTTCACTAAAACTCCTCCGAACCAAGTTTACAAAAATCCTGACACATGAAACCATATAGAGATTGATTTCCCAAAGTAATTTTTTTTTCAATATGGACTAATAGAGTTTCTAATACGACAATCAGGCCCTAATATAATGTGGCGTCAAGGTAAAATTCTATTGGGTATATGGCATGTGCCTTTTTGTTGTTACTGAGCTTTACGATCATGCAAAACAAATTCCAGAAAATATTGGGGTGAATCTTACACATGAATGAGAGACATTTCTGAGCTAAAAAGTTGAGCAGGTATGTCTCCTGAAAGCTTATTCCTACCAAAATGACTGTAAAAAATGGAATATATCAGAGGGATTTTGATAGACATAAATCAAACTATTGTAAAGAGAAAAATAATGCCAACTTTTGCAAAAGGTATTTCACATACAAGTGTTTGGTATGGTGCATCATATCAAGACCAGGAGTAGTTCCATTGGATATGGGGATGGGGCCCTCAAGCTGGTTTTCAGCTAAGTCTAGCCAATACAAATTTGAGAGATTACCAATGGCAGCTGGAATTGGCCCTGAGAATCTATTGGAATTTAAAGATCTGCAATTAAAATAAACTTTGTTATGTTATAAGATATCTGTAGCATTAAGACTAAGGGACTACAAAAACAAATAGATATATGATACTCAAAACCAAGTACACATAGGAAGTAAAGGACTCCAAATGCTATCTTGATTAATAGGTTTCTCGGTAAGTTAAATAAAGAGGCTTTAATACATATTGTCAGAATCTCTCTTGATTATGTTGCAGATAATACTACCTTGTACAGTTTTAATTACATAGGAGATTTAATTACATTCCATTATTAATAGGCTGGCAGTATATTTTGTATTTATTGTATGGGATTATTAATCCTGAATTATAGGGATAGATTATATTCATCATAGATTAAGATTTTCCGTTATGAAGTCTTTGTATTCTATTTAAGAGCAATTGTTCCTCTACGAATAATATCAGAAACAGTTTTTCTATATCTTCTAAACTAAATCAAACAATCCTTACAGAAAGACTAGCCGTTCCAGATTTCCAATTGTAGCTGGGATAGGACCAGTGAAACCACAACTAATAAGAAGTCTGGAAAATAAAATAATAAAGAGCATTGTTAGAGTTGTTTGATCGAGCTAAATCATATTTGAGCTATGATCTTAAGTTATTAACAACATTCATACTGCCTTACAAGTTTCTCAGCTTTCTCAAGTTTCCAATGTTACTGGGAAGTGGTCCAGTTAAATTCCTATTGTAAGACAGATCCCTGCAAAGGAAAAATCAAGAAAAGAACAAAGTCACAAATCAGGGAAGTTGTAAATGAAAATGAAATGAAGACTTCATTCAATACTATAGATAGCGTCCAAACAGATTAATTTTCGGGATGCACAGTCATAAACATTATTTTGGTTTATATTCGACACGTTCAACAGACAAGTTAAGATATTTGATCACGTCAATACTAATCAAGTGATAAGCTGACCATGTTTCAAATTCATTTATACGTGACTAGAGAATATAATGTGTTACAAATACCAAAGTAGAAAACTTACAAGATCAGGAGTTCAGAGAGTAATCCAATATCTGAAGTAAGCTGACCAGACAAATCCATGCTTGCTAATGATCTGAAATAGTAGCAACAAAGTTAATATCAAAGAAGACAATTCAGGAGAAGGTAGCAGTTTCAAATGAAATTAAACTTTGAAAAAGTACATGGAGGTAATGCGTGAATTTGTACACTCGATGCCATCCCAACCACCGCAAGGATCTGAACCCACCCAATTAGGTGGAGTGTTCTCCCATGCAGCCATTAGAGTCAGCAGAGCAGTGTCTGCATCAGAAATTAAAAATGAATGAAATTCATACTGAATCCTCGTACAAAAACTTTACAGAAGGTAAGAGTGAAAGCTTGAGGTCTCTTTTCAAAATTTGATTCTCATCAAGCATTCAGATCATAAAACAGTTTGAATATGTCTGATTTTGAATATATGTATACCAAAATATTAGATTACAACTGAACTTACAATCCTGAGTTGCTGTATTTGCATGTCCAATGAACAAATGAGTGAAAAATAGTAGTAGGAATAGTGAAACTGTTTCACCCATGATCAACTTAAACGATGACACAAAGCAAAAATTAGCTACTCATACAACTCTCTAATGCTGAATAAAAAGATCCTTTGTTGAAAGCTTGCAGTGCCAATCTGGTGAAGCAACCAACCACTACTTGATGACATCTATGGAGCAAAAGTCAACAACCTTATAGTTCTTCCTTTTACCCAGTGTTGGTCTCATTTAGTAAAAAAATTAATGGATAAACATGTCGAAAAGATCCGGTAAATGGTGATACAATTTAAAACAGCCACTAACAAACAATGATGGCACACCATTTGAACAAATGACCAGAACGATTAACAACATACCAAGTCAACAATCATAATAAAATCATGCAAATTTACGCAGAAAGTAACCGGCTAGCTGTGCATCATAAATAATTTTTTTTACCATGTACACGAAATCTTCCATGAAGCAGAAAGGTTTTGAAGTGTGGCAATAAGGCATAATAAAATAGTTGTGAATGTTCCCAACGAGAATTTGACTTCGTCAGGTTTTGAATACTTCCGCGCCAACCTAACTTCTCGCTGTCTAAATTCTGCAGACAATGTTATATGTTATTTTCTGGTTACAACATGTAGAGAAGATATCTACTTGCAACATAGTTGACTTGCCCTTTCTCTCATTAGAAAACTAGGACACAACCAAAAAGCATACTAAAATAAACGACAACATTAACTTCAACTTCTGTTAACGTGGAGATAAAGCAACTAAGCTAAATTTAAAAAGAAACAATAAGAAACTTGAATAAAAAAATGAGGGAAAAACGTTTGACTGGTTCTTTATATTGCCATTGATTTTAAAAATTAATTTAAAAATATAACAATATATTACACTCTAAAATTTAAAAATAATTTCCCTTGGAACAACACCTTGTAAGTCTCAGTGTCTCACAGTTGCACTACACTCTCTCACACATTAACCAAAGAGGAAACAAGTTCAATGGTTGGTTGGGTATGTTTGGAGAGAAGAATAAGAGCATTCTAATGGAGGACTCACCAAACCAGGGTTTCCACCGTCATTGCAGCGACCACCCAGAAGGAACCGCATGGTTCGAATTCCACATGGAGCTTCCCTCCGAAACAGAGCCGTTCCAGTTGGACCAAGCGGTCTGCAGTCACGGCTTCTTCATGATGGCACCCAACCACTGGGACCCTCTGTCCAAAACCCTAACTCGTCCACTCCTTCTCCACAACCCTTCTTCTTCCTCCTCCTCTTCCCTCCTCGTTTCCCTTTCCCAGCGCCCCCAATCGCTCGCTGTTAGGGTTCATTCCGTCCATTTCATCTCTCCCCAACAACAGCATCACATCAAGGTACTCAACTCTCTGAAAAGTTGCTTCTTTTCGCGCTACTTATTCTTTATTCGCTTCTTCCGTTGCGGCTGTAGGCTCAGATTACCAGAATGCTGCGGTTGTCTGAAGCGGAGGAAAAGGCTGTGAGGGAGTTTCGAAGCGTGCATGCTGATCATCCAAATAGAAGCTTCGGTGGACGGGTGTTTAGGTCTCCGACGTTGTTCGAGGACATGGTTAAGTGCATACTCCTCTGCAACTGCCAGTGAGTCATGTCACCGTGCCTTCATTGGGTAAATGAATATTTTGGTCGTTAGATGTGTAAATGGCTGACAGAAAATTATTATTTACCACTGAATGTGTAAGGAGTCATAAATAATTACATTTTGATGTACAATTCAATGTCAAATTCCAGTTAGCAGAATGGAATTCAAATTAGTCTTTAAGGATTACTCCTTTATGACAAGATAGCACCACAAAACACATGAACATGACTTAGTTTGTTGCACTTTTTATACATTGGATTAAGTTAGAACTTTAGTTGGTATGAAGTCGGAACCAATTGGGTTGGGCTACTAGACACCATGTTTAGTGAATGAGTTTAATCATTATGTTTCGTTTATAATCACTATTTAAAGAGATCATTGTTTTTGTAATTGGTGTTTAACATGATAGAATGAAAACCTAATAGTTACCGTGTGGATGTAGGTTACAGTGACGACCGAACCACTTGTAATTGCAGTTGATTTATGAGTGTGTTGCTTCCGCGTGCGTTTTTCCCAAAGATCAAAATTGTCACTTAGTTACATATTTGTAGATGACAATAGTTGTTGACCCTTTATTTGTTTTGTTTCTCACTAATTGGCTTGGAAAATGTTGTTTTGTCAATTGTTGTGATGGGGTTTCTTTGTTCTTTGCTTTCACTTTTGTAGTGGTAACTTGGTAAACAAAACCTTTCAGGTGGCCAAGGACATTGAGCATGGCTCAGGCGCTCTGTGAGCTTCAATCTGAACTGCAAAATGGGTTGCCCTGTGCTGTTGAAGGGTCGGGCAATCCAAAAGTTGAGGCTGAGGAATTTGTTCCCAAGACACCAGCTTCTAAAGAGAACCGCAGAAAGAAGGCTCCTACAAAGGGCGTGCTTCTTAAGAAGAAATTAGAATTGGAATTGGAAATGGAAGTGGATGGAAATTTGCAAATGGACCACAAGTTTGCTTCAAGTTCAGAGACGACCTTGCTTGGTGATTTGGAGGTGCTTCGTTCAGATGATTCATGTTGTCAGTTCCCTAATGAAGGAGAGTACTTTGACCATACTGGAAATTTTCCTTCCCCAATTGAGCTGGCAAACCTTAGTGAGAGTTTTCTGGCAAAGCGATGCAAACTTGGGTACAGAGCAGGTTATATATTAGAACTTGCACAAGGCATTGTTGAAGGAAAAATTCAACTAGAACAGCTTGAAGAGCTGTCGAAAGATGCAAGCTTGTCATGCTATAAGCAGCTTGGTGATCAGCTCAAACCAATTAAGGGGTTTGGTCCATTTACTCGCGCCAATGTACTTATGTGCTTGGGATATTATCATGTCATTCCATGGGATTCTGAAACTGTTAGACACTTAAAGCAGGTGCTGTCTACTTGCTTTTCCTGTTTCATTCTGTCTATACTTATTTTGAAACTATTACACACTTGATAGCTGCATGAGGTTATGAGGTTTTGATGGAAATCCCACATTCATTATATATAAGTGGTTGCAAACTTCATTTCATAAGTTTTTAAAGTCCACTTCGTTACTTTCCATTTTGTCATTATAAATGCCCTTTGTGTATTGAGATGTGTTAATGCAGGTTCATTCAAAAAATACAAGCTCTAAAACAATTGAGAGAGATCTTGAAGAGATTTATGGAAAGTATGAGCCCTATCAGTTCCTGGCATTCTGGTAAAATTAATATGGTCCAATCTACAACTTTCTTTTTGTTTTCTGGTGGTATTTTTTTGGTGTAAATTTCCTTACTCAAGTTGTTTTGATCAGGTCTGAGATATGGGACTTCTATGAAACAAGGTTTGGGAAGATGAATGAAATGCATTCTTCTGAATATAAACGTATAACTGCTAGTAATATGAGAAGCACAAGAAAAGCAACAAACAAGAGGAAGAGACCATCACAGAAATGCCAACGATAAAGTTTTGTCTTTACTCTTTTATGAGCACTATTCCAAATATTGAAATGCTTCTTTATATGACCCATGTAGTGCTGCCAGAATGTGGAATCTTCTTTTGAGGGAATTATTATTTAATTCAAAAGTATTATTCGATTCAATTTTTGGCTTTAATTTTATTAAATATTTAGTTTTAAACCCTTCAAATATATTTTTCAAAATTTATTTAAAGTTTATATTGAAAATTTCATGTTACTTAAAAATATGATTAAAGTATAATATGTAAGTAGATGTAAATTGTTTTTTGAATGTTAGTTTTATAATAATAGGTTAAATTAAAACAACAGTGACTATATATGCATAAGCTATTACATGTAATAATATTTTTTTAAAATTGTATTAAAAATCTAGGTTTAGAATAAATATTCTTTATATATATATTACCAATTAGTAACATGTTATAGGAAAGAGATATTAATTATTAAAAATGATTAATTTATAAATTTTGTGTGGATGAAACTTTAAATGAGTCGTAATACAAGATAATACTTGTGCAAAGAAATGAAAATTAGCATGAGTATCTTTGTTATTAGAAATAAAACTTTAATAATTTTAGATTAAAAGTATTGACTACTAAGATGTTTTAAATTAGATTCTTTTAAATTGAATTGAGTAATATGAGATGTTTATAATGTTTTTTCATCTTAAAAGTAAATTAATATAATTTGTACTACACAACATCAAAACCATTAGTGTGGTCATTCGGTCTCAACAGAACTATGTGAAGTTTACTAAGAAATTTGACTTTCCAACACGATGAATTTATAATGAAAATTAATTATAATCAAAACTATCGATGATTTCTTAAATAAGGTCAATCAAATATTAGTCTTCATGAATTTAAATAATCCTTAAAATAAGAAAATATAAATATTAAAGGTTATGATTCTTCAATTATAATAGTTATAATCTATACATATGTACCATTAAATTGAGTGTGTCTTTCAACCTATACTTTGTCTATTGTCTTATCGAAGAATCCAGAGATTAAAGATAACAAAGATCTTGATAAAGAAAATATGACAATGTAAAAATATAATTTAATAATTATTTCTTCAAAAAATATAAAATTGATACTTTTATGACTTGAAATTGTGACATATATCTTTGTAGAAGAAAAAAATAGAGATGTAGAAGAAGACGCGTGGAAATATTGGGTACACAAAGCAACAAGTGGATCTCATGCTCCCACTCTCATTCTTTCAGCTGTCATTTTCTCATTATGTCTTTTTCTTCTTTATTTCTAGCCTCTCACAAATAATAAAACACACAATATTTTTCATTTTCGTAATTAATTCTTAATTCACTGCAATTATGAGGTGACAGAAATAAGGTTGAAAATTCTGATTCTTTGTGTGCAATTCTGAGACAAGGGGGTTTCCTCTTACCAGTACACAACCAAAATGGGAGTTTTGGTTTTCCACTCTAGTCAAATATTTTAAGCCATCATTTACTTTATTACTTTTTGGTTCAAAAGTTATTTTTGACACTAAATACAAAAAATATCTTTTCACTGCAAGCACTTTAAAAAACTATACACTATTTTCAATTAATTGTTTTATTAATAATACCTTAAAAAATTACATAGAATGTCCTGACCTTGAAAAAAAGTATAAATCATATTGTAAATTGATCTCTTATTTTTTTTATAATACATTTTTTATATATAACTAAATATTATGGATGATATGAGAATAACTCATATAACCCGATAAATTTAACTAATATTTATTAGAATATATTCTTATATTATATTATAAAATGAATTTTAGTTTAATTTTTCACAAAATTTATAAAAATGAGATTTAACATAATGTAAACTCTAAGTTGACTTAATATTTAGTAAATATGATATATTTACCTTAATCATATTAAACATTGAATACAGATAACAATACTATATTATACTATATTTAAAAGATATATTTGAAGTCATAAAAAGTCAAAACATATCACATTTTAACCAAGTTGTTCTTCAGTTTCTTACTACTCAATTTTAAATAATCTTCACGGCACATGAACATAAAATACAAATAACACAAAAGTTAAGACATCATAATTAAAAAAATAAAATAGTAATTTTAAACAACTCCATTTGAGGCTCAAACGCATGGTCCTACAGAGAAAAAAAGCAAGTGTGTGTGTCGGTGATGATGTTGATGCTGATGACCTGAAATTTGATGTCTCGTCTTGTTCCCTTCTTAATTATGGTTCATTACTTTTGTTCAAGGCACCAACACCTCTCTTCAATCCGTTATTGTAGTAGTAATGTGAGTAATCTACAATTCAACTCCACCACATATGTTCCAGCTCAATTATGTACTCTAATCTATTATCCTTGTCCTCGGTTCAAAAAAATCATTTGGGTGGCTCTAATTGCTCCAAAAAACAGTTTAATGGGTTCCACACAAAAAGTTTGTCTTCATTTCCACTTCAAGCTAGTATTTTTAAGTGGCACTGGGACTCAAGAAGCTGCAACTAATTGTATTATTGCATAGTGGGGAATACCCTGTACGAGGAGGAAGAATTTGTGTCTATGGAGAAAAACAATGTTGACTACAGTCCTTTGCTTTCTCCTCGTGGTGATGAAACTGCAAGCAAGACAGTTTCATCTTCTCTTGTTTCCGCTACTAAATGGACTCTCAAGTTTTTTATCTGCGTGATCTTTGTGTTGTGGACAGCTTTTATCTTTTTTCAACCTGCAAAGCCTGTGAAGAACATGTTTTCAAAATGGAATGAATTCAGCCGTAACACTCCTTTTGGAGTCACAGGTTAGTTTATCTTTTTTTTTTAACTTGTTTTCACCTTGTGTGTGGCGTGAGTTCAAAGCTAACCATGTGTTTGGTTTTGCAGGAAGCATTTTTGTGGTGTTCACTGCCCCATTTCTCATAATTGCATTTCTTGCCATTGCACACCTAAATCTTACTGGGGAGGATCAGCTTCAAGGGTATGTGATTTCTTAAAACGTTTCTATCTTTGTAATGAATTTCTTCATCACCATAAGAAGATTCTAAATGTGGTCACAGTTCTGTCATATCCTTGCTATTTTGGAAAATTGTGGCACAATGAGATCGGAGGCAGTTGCAGTTACTTTTTTATGATGTGAACGAAATTGCAATTTTTTTAAAACCTTGGTTTAAGTATATGTTGCACTTCGTTTTTTATTGCAGGAATAAGAGTTCCAAACATCCAAGGTTCCGCTTATGGACATTTCCTGTGCTTATCAAAGGACCATTTGGGGTTGTTTCTGCCACAGAGTTCACTGGGATTGTCCTCTTTTTGCTGTATGTTTTCTGGGCTACCTATGCTTATACTGTGGATGCCCTTGGAAGTATCCCGGAATCTGATCGGACATCCTTTAGAGCCAAGAGGTACACCAGTCTTGTGCCATTCATTTATCCTAAGTATTTGGATTCTGCAGAATGAGTTTTTTAATGAAATGAGAAATGCTAGTAACACATTCTTATTAGTTGAAATTGATTTGAAATCATTAAAACTTGTGGGTTTCGTTTCATATTTAATGATTAGTTTTGGTAGTTTTCGATAAATTTCTATAAAGACTGACATCCTTGAAAATTAAATTTTGGAACATGCATTTTTTGCTTAGAAATTGTACGATGTTCTTGTAGTAGATTTAACATGATAAAGCTGATTTTCCTGATTTACTTGATTCTTTTTCAGCATGTTCATGATGGAAATTATGGGACTTCGATCAGGCGCTATTGGATTAATGTGTTTGGCTTTCCTATTTGTCCCAATTTCAAGGGGATCTGTTCTTCTCCGCTATATAGATATACCTTTTGAACATGCCACAAGATATCATGTATGGCTGGGACACTTGACAATGGTGATTTTTACTATCCATGGACTTCTCTATGTTGTTGCTTGGGCAATGGATGGCCGCCTTGTACAAGAAGTGAGTCCTCTTTACTATATTTCTTTTCTGATGACAGTTTATACTCACTGAATCTGAATGTAAAGAAAACACAAAAGTGTTCCTTTTCAACTCCCTTTGTGTTCTGTTTGTCCATTTACATTTTTGGTATAGAAAGTATGATATAGTTCTTGATTGCTGAATGGATTTGATTTTAATGAGCTGATGTAAATGAAACATTGAATGCTTTGAACATTGCCCAATTGTTTTTAAAGAAAAGAAAAAGAACACTAAGCATTAATGATACATTCTTGCAAACTAATATTGGCTATCAATGGTTAATTTTCTACTGAATTGATAATCTTGAATTATCTATTTACTTTTGTGATTTTCATTTTTTACTTTTTATCAAAAGAGAACCTTCCAAACTGACAAGTATTTAGTTCTCATGCAATACAATTCGTATAACATGTACTTTGTGAATTGTATTTTTAATTACACATTTAAATCCTTAATTTATAATCATTCAAAGTATAATATAGAAAAACATAATGGTACCCCAATTTTCAATTGTATATATTTCCCTAATTGCTAAGATCAAATCATCTTTTACGGTTCTCCTCAAGTTGGAGCATGTATGTCATGAGTCAAGTTTGTTACAAATGTGGTCAATAAGGGAGCTCTTTAGGGATTTAGTGAGCATGTTTGCAAGTTGGTCACTGGAGTTGTGATTTCTTCAAAGAACACCTCTCTCACAAAACGACAATCAATTTCTCTGTGTTTAGTCCGCTCATGGAAGACACAGTTTGATGCAATGTGAATGGCAACTTCATTGTCAGTCGAGTATCCTGTGTATCTCCAAATTATAACTAGTGGAGAAAGTGTTTAAGCCATGTAATCTCGCATGCAGTTGTTGCCATAGTGCACTACTCAGCTTCAAAACTGGATCTAGCAACTGTTTCCACTTTTGCTCCTCCAAGAAATCAAGTTCCCACCAATGAGAAGACAATATCTAGAAGTGGGTCTCCTATCTGATGGTAATCGCAGAATGACAAACCGAACTCAAGCAAAACCAACTTGAAACAACTAAACCAAGCACAAGGAGATTGTTTCAAGCATTGTCCGTGCTACAGACAAGGAGTGAGTCACTACAGACTATAAAACTTGGTAGTTGATCCATATCCTTTCTTCGTATAACTCACCATACAAAAAGGCATTTTTTGATGGTCAACAAGTGAATAGGCCAATGGCAGATGGTGGTCATGGCAAGAAAAAAGGCAAACAAAGGTGATTTTTTAGTGGTGGTGGGAGATGGTTGTGACTTTGATGGTTTTTGAACTTCGGATAAAGGAGGGTTCAATGATGGTGAATGGAAGCAGCCACATGAACAGTTCTACATTCTTCCAAAGGGATCTTATCTTGACTCACAAGTCATCCAACTTTAATGGGTTTTGCCCCTTAGAAAAAATAATTCTTCCATGTAAACTAAGGAAAATAAACTAAGTATTGACCTTCATAGCTGTTTTGTATTTAGGTTTATCAACTCCAGGTGCAGAGTTATATCATAACACAAGCCATTGAACACCTTGTCTTATTCTTTTATTTTGCTTATGCCTTACCAAGATGTTTATAATGCTATTATTTTTTCCTCTTAGGTTTGGTAGTTGTTGATTAGTGAAGTGACATCTTTTATTTCTTTATGCGTGATCTTTTTATTGGGATAGATTTGAACTTATGACCTCCCACAACCCATCAGCCCCTGACCAGTGTAGCCCATGCCTAATTGAGGCTTAATGAATGAGTTTTTGGTTGGTCTCAAGTGTCTTGTATTTAGAGTAAAATTATGGTTTATAAACATTAAAATCTAATTTTACTTCAATAGTTCAAGCTTTAGCTCGAATACATTGGCATAATCAAAGTTATTTTAGTACCTAATTTGGTTCCCTTTGCAGTTATTACAATGGAAAGATATTGGTATAGCCAATCTCCCAGGAGTAATTAGCCTTCTAGCTGGTTTGTTAATGTGGGTAACCTCTCTTCCTGGAGTGCGAACATGGAACTTTGAGCTGTTCTTCTACACCCATCAATTATATGTAGTCTTTGTTGTCTTTTTGGCGTTGCATGTTGGTGACTTTATTTTCACTATGGCTGCTGGTGGAATATTTCTCTTTCTGCTTGATCGGTTTCTGAGGTTCTGCCAATCACGAAGGAGAGTTACTGTAATCTCATCAAGATGCCTTCCATGTGGCACTGTGGAATTGGTTCTGTCAAAACCTCAAAGTAATTATATACTTATCATAGTATTTCTTCTGTGCACATAATTTGTTACCATAACCAGTTCACTGACAAAAAAAACCTTTTTAAAATGTTGTAGATTTAAGGTACAATGCTCTAAGTTTCATTTTCGTTCAAGTCCGGGAACTATCATGGCTGCAGTGGCATCCATTCAGTGTTTCTTCTAGCCCTTTGGATGGAAAACATCACCTTGCTGTTCTCATAAAGGTTCTTGGCAAATGGACTGAGAAGTTGAGACAAAGGATTACTGATATTGATGCACAAAAAGATTTATCAGTCATAACAACTTCAGTGGAGGGACCATATGGGCATGAAGTACCATACCATTTAATGTAAGTGGTTACATGCCAATTCTTTTTGTGCGGCACTCATAATAAATGATAGAAACCATGATTTAGTCCGTATTCCTTAGTTTGCATATAATGATTGGCCATTTTGTTCTTAGGTACGAAAATCTTATATTAGTGGCTGGTGGTATTGGACTTTCACCCTTCCTTGCTATATTGAGTGACATTCTCCACCGTGTTAGGGAGGGGAAACCCTGTCAACCGAGAAATATTTTACTTGTTTGGGCAGTGAAAAATTCAAGCGAGCTTCCACTTCTCTCAACCATTGACATGGAAACAATTTGTCCATCCTTTTCAGACAATGTAAACATTGATATTCGTATTTATGTCACTCGAGAATCAGATCCTCCATTGGTGAGTCTACATTTCTTTACACAAATTTGTACTTTCTTCTGATGGTGCCTTGTTATCATTTACACAATTTTTTTTCACTAAATTGTATTTGATTTCTATTATCTGCAGGAAGAGGGGTACACTTACAAACCAATAAAATCTTCATTCTGCCCTATGGCTAGTGATTATGGCATGTCTGTTTTGGTTGGTACAGGAGACAATTTTTGGTCTGGACTTTATGTCATCTCATCTACAGTTGGCTTTGTGACATTGCTGGCTTTGTTGTATGGTTACTACATAACCCCATTTCACATAGATATATGGTGGTACAAGGGACTACTATATGTTATCTGCATGGTTGCAAGTGTTGTAATCTTCGGTGGTTCAGTGGTTGTATTGTGGCACAATTGGGAAAAGAAAAGTCAATTGAAAGATAAGTCTAATAATGTAAAGGTTGATGATAAGATTCATCAAAATGGCTCTTTGGCTCCCAAGGATCTAAGTCAAGTCAGTATTGAAAAGTCAACTATCATTAGTTATGGTTCCAGGCCAGACTTCAAAGGTATGTCTTTATGAGGATAATTTTTCAACAAAACTAAGATGTGTTGTTGTATGATCTAAATTAAAGTTTCATCTGGATAATCATTGTATTATTGAAGTGAAACTCTAAATCTAACCAGCACCACCAATAGTAGAAGTAGTAATGTATTAAAATTTGTCCTGATTCTTTTAATGTTATTGAATAACAATTTTAAAACATGAAAGAACTGTTAGTGTAGTCAAGTTTACATGATGCATTCAGATACATATATTGTTTCTTCACATTACATGCGTCTTTGCTTTGGCGTTTGAAGCCTCGAATCTATCTTTCGAATGTGAAAAATTGAAGCTGCTAAAAGGTGTTTCAGCTTAGATGCGGATCACAATTCACATTTGACTTGATTTTATCTGAAGTCAAATAAAATATGCACTACCTATAATTACTAATCTGGATACATGCTTTGCAGAAATTTATGAATCAATGTCAGAAAAGTGGGGCCTTGTTGATGTTGGTGTCATAGTTTGTGGCCCTTCAACACTTCAGACAAGTGTAGCTGAAGAAATCCGGTCACACAGCATGACTAGACAACGCCATCATCCCATCTTTCATTTCCACAGCCACAGCTTTGATCTCTAGCTCTCCAAAAGAAAGATGAAAGACATATACATATATATATATATATATATACATACATACATATATATATATACATATATACATATATATATATATTATATATATATATATATATATAATATGAATGTTGTATATAGCAGGAATCCAATTCTACAACCCTTTTAAGGTGCTATCAGAAGGATTCTAATTATGTATGTATGTATTATCACTAGGGATGTCTATATGCAATTTCAGGGATGATATAATGTGAATGCTCAGTTTTCTGTGGCTTCTTTCTATCTCATCTCTTAGAAGTGTAAATTACTGGATCAGAGCATACCGTAAATGAGAAGCAAATACTATTTTAATGTAATTTTCAATTGTAGGTGACTATAATTTTTGGTTCTGTATTTAATTTCACCTAACTATCATTCTGTGATAAAAATACACATCAACAGATTAGGCGTACCGAACCTCTGATTTATCAGTACTTTTTAATAATAAAACAACAACGAATTAGGAATTATTGTAGCTAATAAAATATGAAAGCATCTGCAAGTTTCATTGGTTGCACTTAATAAAAGATGGCACGTTATTGTTTTCACAGAAGATGACATATCATCATAAATGAATGATTATTCCTGGCATTTCCTTTAAGCAGTTATGATAAAAGTGTTGATATGTTCACAACTCTCCGTCAAATTATAACTGAAAAGATGAATAAATTTATGATAAAACGTGAACCATGAAGAGATGTACCAATTTTAAAGTTGTATTAAATTACATTTATAAACTAACATATTTTATTGTATAGTTGTGAAAGTAACTTTTCTTATATGATAAATAACTAGTATAATGTTAAAATAGTTTTTAAAAAGTTGAAAACTCAAATTTAGTATATAAGAATAAATGAATAAGATGTGTTAACTTAGTTAATGCAAGTTGTGCAAACTAAAAAGATAAAGCAGATTGTAAAAGGTAACCACCAGAGACTTATCTTCATGTAATGAGATGGTTGTAAAATGTAAAGTAATGTATGAATTGATGTGTAGTTGCATGGTCGTATTCTTCCAAATGCTTCATCATTGCTTTGAAGACAAGCATTATAGGGTGCTTTTTTGGTGTGGAGTTTCCACTTTCTACACATTTGCCTCTGCACTCTCCACCTATTACGTCACTCAACACTTTCGTCAAACATCTCGCTTTCATTTTTCTCATTACCATTGCATGCATGAATTCGATCTACAGAAAAATAAAACCAAAAAAACGCGTTTATCAATCAAAATATTTTTCTAGCTCAAACAATTGCGGAGATTCAGAGGTCAAAGTTAGAATAAACATGCCATTTTTTTTGTCATTTCTACATTTAAATATCACTGAAGTGTTATCTTTTTAATAATTTTTTTGAAGTATTACGCTAAAAGATACGAATATGCATGAAATATAAAATTTAATCGTTACATATTTTTTCTCTCCCACCTAATCAAATACTTAATTACTTAGAATTACTTAAAATTGTGAATAAAAATTGAGTAATGGTAAAGTTATGACAGCAGAGGTAGAACGCTATAAAGAAAATGGTAAAAGAATTACGTAAAGCAACACCAAAAGAATATTAGCAGACCAAACATGAATAATAGTTTCCTTCTTGCTTGCCCCCACCTCAACAACCACCGTTTGTATCTCTATGGATAAAGTATACAGTACAATACACAGGTTTATTGGAATGATTCCATAAAATTCGTACATTCCTTTTAAATTCTAGTACAGCTCTAGCACAATTTTAAAAAGAATACATTAATTTTCTAAAAACTCAAACTTATTATATAAATTTTTATTATGATTAAAGAAATAAGAAATAAATCCTTGTGAACCAGATTAGAAAGACATCTTTATGTTCCAAAAAATAATTTGAAACATATTTATGCACATAAATCTTTATTGTCAATTTATATAATTCATAATTATATAATATATAAATTTGTATCCGTGTCCTACATTTTAGAGATTATACTTATCTCTGTGTTGGTATCGTATAAGTGTTCTTGTCTGCATAGAATGATACTGAAATTAAATACTTTTAATCAATTTTTCTTCTTCTTCATTATGGTGGATTATTGCATTGGAGTATTAATATGTATCATAATTTCTTCCTGTGTCGGCAAACAAACCACCATTTTTTTAATTTATTTTTAAATTCCATAAGCAACATGCTAATCATAAATTAGTACTTTGCTGTTGATTGGGATCGTAATTGGCATGAGAACAACACAACCATGATGTTTTTATATTGCACTAATTGGATTGGGTAGGTATCAATGCACGTGACACATTCCCTTGGCCTCAAGAACCCTACCAATTTTCTTTTCCAATAAAATATATTTAAATTTTATTTTGAATTGAACCTTATTGAAATAAAATTGAATTGAATGAGTTGGATTTGCGGACAGACTGTCAGCGTCGGCGGTGGACACGTCACTGTCTCTAACCTAATCAAAATCAAAAGAAAAATAAAAAATAAAATAAAAAGAAAAACGAAAGCAAAATCCCAACCCATAATTAACAACCAATAATAATAACAATTTTTATGTATTAAAAGAGAAGCACCGTCACTACCAGCCACGTTTCAAGAAAAATAATGAAATAATAACGTTGGAGTTTTTGGGGGTGTTAATAATTGTTAGAGGGTGATGATGAATAATTATTAAAAAAAGATTCCGGAAAATAAAAAAGAAGAAAAGAAAATATATAAAAAAAAAAGAAAGAAAGAAGAACGAAGGAGTCTACTAATACTGAGCACAACCAAAGCAAAGAGAAAGAGTGTGTTGTGTCGGTGGCGTTGTTGGACTCAAGAAAACAGAAAAAGCGATAATGTACGGTAGAGATCCCTGGGGTGGTCCGTTGGAGATCAATGCCACGGACTCTGCCACGGAGGAGGACCGCAGCCGGAACCTGCAGGACCTCGACAGGGCGGCGCTGTCGCGGCCCTTGGACGAGACGCAGCAGAGTTGGCTCCTCGGCCCTGGCGAACAGAAGAAGAAGAAGTATGTAGATCTTGGCTGCATCATCGTCAGCCGCAAGATCTTCGTATGGACTGTCGGCACGGTTCTCTTCGCCGCATTCCTCGCCGGATTCATCGCGCTCATTGTCAACACCATCCCTCGCCACCACCACAAACACCCGCCTCCCGACAACTACACCCTTGCTCTCCACAAGGCCCTTATGTTCTTCAACGCCCAGCGATGTAAACAACTAAGATTCCGCATCGTCTGATCATGTTCGTGCCGTCGTTTTTTTAGTGCGTATATTCTAACTTGTCTGAACTTCTTGTGTTTGTTGCTGTTGCAGCCGGGAAATTGCCGAAGCATAACAATGTCTCTTGGAGGGGGAACTCCGGTATGCAAGATGGGAAGTCTTCTGATACGTCTTCTGCGATTAAGGATCTGGTGGGTGGGTTCTATGATGCCGGGGATGCTATCAAGTTTAACTTTCCTGCTTCGTTTTCCATTACTATGTTGAGTTGGAGTGTGATTGAGTACAGCGCAAAGTACGAGGCTGCTGGAGAGCTTGATCATGTTAAGGAGATCATCAAGTGGGGTACTGATTATTTTCTCAAGAGTTTCAATAGTACTGCTGACACCATCACCACCCTTGCTGCTCAGGTATCTAACCACACCCCTTTTTCTGTGTTTTGCTTCATTCTTGATTTCTCGTGTTAAGTCATTTGCTTCATAAGTTTCGTTCTGGTAGGAGTATGGTATGGAGCATGGTTTTAAATCCTTGATATTGTGGGAAATTGTATTCAAGTATTGTGGATCCATACTTTAGAGTGGATCGAGGATTTGAATTGTGGCCGAAGTCACGCGTTTGTTGCATCTCGCAATTCTCGGTATTGCGGGAGATTGCAGATAAATGTGGTTGATGCAGCTGCAATTTTGAATTGTTTGAGAAGATGAGTTGGGTTGATGGACTGGAATTTTATTGTGGGGTGTGGAGTATGGAATAGGATGTGTGCCAATTATTGTTTTTTGTGCTTGTTTGACAGGTTGGGGTAGGAAATACTGCGGATGGGAGTACAACTCCCAACGATCACTATTGCTGGATGCGTCCGGAGGACATGGACTATGAGCGCCCTGTGACGGAATGCCACAGTTGTTCAGATCTTGCCGCTGAGATGGCTGCTGCCTTGGCTTCTGCTTCCATTGTTTTCAAGGACAACAAGGCCTATTCCAAGAAACTGGTGCATGGTGCAACCACGCTCTTCAAGTTTTCGAGGGATCAGAGAGGCAGGTACAGTGCTGGGAGTTCGGAGGCTTCAATATTTTATAACTCAACCAGTTACTGGGATGAGTATGTTTGGGGAGGCGCTTGGATGTACTTTGCAACTGGAAATTCGTCATACCTAAAGCTTGCTACTGCTCCTGGCCTGGCCAAGCATGCTGGTGCTTTCTGGGGAGGCTCTGATTATGGGGTACTGAGCTGGGATAACAAACTTGCTGGTGCTCAGGTAATTTTGTAGGGATTCTGTGTTATATGAACTTGCTGGTGCTCATGAATATTATGCTCTAGTTGTCTTGGTTTGTCATTTGGAAACTAGATTAACATCAAGAAACAGCAGCTAGAAGTAAAAGTCATGAAGAATTAGATATGTTGAATTTCTAAGTTTTTTTGTTCACTTTTTCATTTTTAAAGAAAAGATTAACAATAATTGTCTTATAGTTGTGGTGTTTATGATGGATCCTGTATGTGGTTTTCAATACTTTGTCCTTTAGCAGCAAAAATGAGTTCTTAATTAGATGTCTGGCTAATCATTCCTAATCTTAACTATATTTGGTACGATTGCTACTAATCTTCGAATATTTACCTTTGTATGTGTCATGAGTTCTGCCAAATACTTTTCTTAGTTCAGATCTTCATGTTAGCTTTAATCCTGTCTCATGTATGTTGTCTTTCCATTCTGTCTCATGTATGTTGTCTTTCCCTTGCACGTGTGGTCTTTGTATCATCCATTACCTTGCAGACTTTGGCAATTTTTGTGAAATTTTATTTGATTGATTTGATCTTTCGTAATTAGGTACTTCTGAGTCGTTTGAGGTTGTTCTTGAGTCCTGGCTATCCATATGAGGAAATTTTGAGGACCTTTCACAATCAGACAAGCATAATCATGTGCTCTTATCTACCGGTTTTCACAAGCTTTAATAGAACCAAAGGTAACAATTCTTACTTCAAACCTTTCAACCAGGCACATCAGAACTCATGACTTAATGATTACTATTCTGTGATGTAAATGTTGGCATTTTGTGCACTCAGGTGGCTTGATTCAATTAAACCATGGTAGGCCTCAGCCTCTGCAATATGTTGTCAATGCCGCCTTTTTGGCTGCCCTATATAGTGATTATCTTGATGCTGCTGATACACCTGGATGGTATTGTGGACCTAATTTCTTTTCAACTGATGTGCTCCGAAACTTCGCCAAGACCCAGGTATGTGGTATTCTTCTCCTTTGAGATAGTAATTTATGGGATCCAAATCCCTCATATTATTAATATCACTATGAGGTGCCTGCATTAAGTTTCTTTTCCTTTGTGGGTGTTTTTTCAGATTGATTACATTCTTGGAAAAAATCCGAGGAAAATGAGCTATATTGTGGGTTTTGGTAATCATTATCCAAAACATGTCCACCATAGAGGTGCATCTATTCCAAAGAACAAGGTCAAGTATAACTGTAAAGGTGGATGGAAATGGAGGGATTCTTCCAAGCCAAACCCAAATACACTTGTTGGTGCCATGGTCGCTGGTCCTGACAAGCATGATGGCTTCCGTGATGTTCGGTCAAACTACAATTACACAGAGCCAACTCTTGCTGGAAATGCTGGTTTAGTTGCGGCACTGGTGGCATTATCAGGCGACAAGAGCACATCAATTGACAAAAATACCATTTTCTCTGCTGTTCCCCCTATGTTTCCCACGCCACCACCACCTCCAGCGCCGTGGAAACCATAAATGCACCATGCCATTGGTTATTTCTTTCCAGCCAGTACCCCTGATGATTTGAGTGACCTGTCGTTTAGTATCAACTGGAAGATCAAGGTAATTTTGCAGAGAAAAGCTTGGAGAAATGGAATGGAGTTTGGCCTAGTGAATATACAGCTGCCTGGGGCCAATGATTGATCCAAGATTAAGAACTGATAGTGGTACTTGAGAGTGTCTCTTTAATTTTTTGTGATACACATAGTATATATGTATCTAAATCAAATCAAAATCTTGTATTCTTTAAACATAAACTGAACAGCTTGTAATTGTTTGACAGTTTCATCTAATGCCTTCACAGTTTTTCTCAATATTTGTCTTCCATCGTTTATTCTTTTCTTTTTTTTCAATAAGCTGGGTTATTTTTTCTTCTTTCTATTTTGTAAGGGAGCCATTAAGCTGTTCTAAAAGGCTCTACTAGTGGATCTACCCATGCACAATCAATAATTTTAACTGCTAGAAACCTTCCTCTTAAATAGCCGTGCCTTTTGTGTGCATGTACTTCGAACACTATTAAGAGACAACGACACCGAAAAAGAGAAACAAGTGGCACACTATTCAATCGTATGATTTTGACAGCACTACATTTCCTTTGTGCTCCATGGTACTGCACTTTCTCCGCAAAACACAAAAAACAACGTTACACTTCAAAATGTACTTTCGATTCTTTTTTGGCATCGTAATGTGATTTTGCAAGGTTGTGAACAACTATCTTTATTGGTAAATCTTGCACGCTACTCCGTGACCAGCACTTTGAATCTGGTTCCACCTTTTATGCATGCCAACTTCATTTATTTGTCTTGATACCTTGATAAGTTGGGAAACATTCCTTGCTTGCTGTGACTTACATCAGTTCTGCACTATGCAGAATATCCTTACCTTCACTACCATCATTTTCAAGCCCAAATATATATTGAACAGAAAGGGTTGTTTTGGTAACGAAAGAGTAAAACATGGCAGAAGAACTGAACGACTCTCTGGAATATACACCAACATGGATTGTTGCGGTTGTTTGCTCCATAATTGTTTTCATCTCTCTTTGTGTTGAACGTGCCCTTCACAAACTCGGAAAGGTAAACTCACATCTCTCAATTCACATTTCTTCTGGCCTAGTCGATTTCTCAACCATTTTTCTGTTTAAGGGAGTTGTGCTATTCTTGTTGCGTAATTATTTTCTTTTTGGTATGTCTTAATTACTTTCGTTCGTGATGGGTGGTTTGTTTGGTTCGATGTTACAGTACCTAAGGAGCAAAAATCAGAATGAATTGTATGAAGTCTTAACAAAATTGGAAGAAGGTAATTTCTTGAGTTTCAATTTGATTCACTCTCAAACACAAAAAGCTTTTCGGTATTATGATATGTTGGCACATCTTACAATTTTTATTGGCATTTTTATCTGTAAAGAACATTATTATGATTTTGAAGTGGTAAATGTTTCAATTAGCATTGCCCCAATCCTTCCTACAAATCACTGAATCAATGGTGACACTAGTGTAATCCAGTTCCTCAAAAATAAAATCATTCAAATACCGGATTGAGTCTTGTAAATGAAGAAAGTAAATACAAGTAACGATTGCATTTTTTAATTGAACTACACAATATGTGTTCTAAATCCTATTGAGTACAAAACATTTGCGTCACATCTATTGAGCAATGCGATTCTTCTATAAATATCCAATGTAATATGTAATTCTTTAGCCTGATCAGTGTGTAATCTATGTTTTTTTCACCAGAATTGATGCTTTTAGGGTTCATTTCCCTCTTATTAACCGTCTTTCAAGGTTTAATAAGCGACATTTGCATCTCACCAAACCTTGCAACCCAAATGCTTCCATGCAAAAGGCCTCATAGGTCTTCACAAGGTTCAGAGCATTATCAGATATACTATGATTCTATAATAAACAGAAGAAGGCTTTTTTCTACTGGTTCTGGTTCAGATCATTGTACACATAAGGTTGTTACCAATGTTACTGAAACAAAAAATTGGAATTCTGTAAAGCTGGAAAGATCACAAAATAACATTTTCATATACAAAGAAACTACTTGATTCATATCTATAATCCATGCCTTTCTCCTACGCAGGGGAAGGTTCCACTGTTATCATTGGAATCTTTACATCAGCTTCACATTTTTATTTTTGTATTGGCCGTTGTACATGCAATATTCTGTGTCACAACAATGCTTCTTGGAGGTGCAAAGGTAATATAATGAGTTGGTGATATGATATTCCTTGAAGTTGATATTTTCTTAGTAAGAGTTGTCTTGTTCAACCATGATTTGCTGCATACCAATGTTTAATATTTACATGGTGTAGATACGGGAATGGAAGGCCTGGGAGGATTATTATGGAGACCACAGAGAAGGTTCAAATTATACTTTGAATCTAAAATTCAGATGATCATATAAGAAAACTAATTTTTTTGTCTCTTCAGATTCTAACTTCCTAACTCAAACGCAGTAATAGATACCCATGAGTTCTTCAAAACACGTGATCGAGGACATTGGAGAAAAGCAGCTGTGATTAGTTGGCTGGTAAGTCTTCAGAACCTTCCTCAATCTCTTCTACCTTTAACCTTAGGATGAACAAAATTGGAATTGTAAACTTCTAACAGTTCCTGATAGAAGTAGTACTTTTAGAGTTTGATAAGAATGTTCTAATATGTTTATTATAAAACTCAACCAATTTGCATCAAAGTGAGAATGTTAAACTAATTACGAAATTTTATATGTATTCCATGGTTATTGTATGAATTATCAGTTTTATACTTCTAATCAATTAGAGATCACTGTTATAACTTTTAGAATCTGTTTGTGTGGGAAAAAAATTTAATGGAGGAGAGAGCATGTGACCTTTTTCTTGTTTGGTTCACAAAGGGAAAAAGAGATTTTAAAAATTAATTTACTTTATAATACCTTATAATTTTGGACAGAAAAAGAAATATTTTTGTCACTACACTTAAAATGCTTTAAATCATCTCTTCTTAAATATTGGAGGGTAGTAAAAATAGGGTGTTTAGGGATTTTGCTCCCCTCCATTTCCCTCTAATAAAACATTATTGATAATCATTGTAAAAATCAATAAATATATCATATGGTAGTTGTGATAAGTTAGTGATTTGAGACTGTAAAATGTTTTTGTTATGCATGTGTAAATTTGTTTTACACAACTTATTTTCTTGTCATATTGGGATAATGTTAAAAAAAATATGGATGCTGTTAAATAGTAAAGAAACCACTAACTTTAAAAGAAAAAATATGTGTATCTTTATGGTCAATAGTAATATTATATTTTATTATAAAGGAATAAATTATCGAGATAAAGTTTTTAGAATAAAGGAAAAAAAAGTATGGAAACAAACTATGTGAATCATTCATATTTGTCTTTATTAAATTGAATTATGCGTCAAAAGTCAAATTACAAAATTGAGAAGAATACTTATTTAAAATTATAGTTTGTGTTTGTTTTGGCAGATATCATTCTTCAAGCAATTTCATGGCTCTGTTACAAAGTATGACTACTATGCACTTCGGCATGGATTTGTCAAGGTTAAGATCTAGTGATGCTATATATTGTTAATCATTTGGAGAATAATAACCATTTCATCACATGCACATAAAATAAATTATGATACTTCTAACATTTTACAGAAACACTACCCAGATAATCCCACATATAATTTTCATAATTACATGCTGGGGACACTTGAAGAAGACTTCAAAAGAGTTGTAGGTATAAGGTAAGAGTTCAAACAAGTTCTTCTCATCTATTTCAGTTCATTGCAAGAAAAATTGCCTTGTAAAAAGCCAAATCTTCTTGATTTTTCTACCTATTACTGTAGCTGGTACCTGTGGGTCTTTGTTGTGCTGTTTTTGCTGTTGAACATTGGAGGTAAATACTTAATTAAGATCCTCTTATTCAATTGAAAATAAATACTTAAAGTTTTATATCTTATGAGTTTACTATGCAGGATGGCACACTTATTTCTGGTTAGCCTTTTTACCATTGATAGTAAGTGACTTACATTCTTTACAATGCTTTTGTTGACATTACAAATAAACCATCGATTTCATCTTTAAAATATTACCCTCTCTCAAATGATTTTTAAAGTAAAAATGTTAGGTGTAGTGGTTAGGTATCTTGTACTCACATTGTGAAGACATTCTATTTAGGAGAAAATCTCAGGTTCAATTCCTTTTGTGTGTGTAAACTTATCAGGTTAACAACAGTCATTGTGATGACTCAGTGAGCAAGGAAAAACCCATAATAGGAACAAAAAAAGTATAATACATCAACTTAGATACTAAACTGATGGATATTCAATAGTTTAGAAATTACTTAGGAGAGAGGGTGATGATTTGTTTTTAGCATTACCAATTAAGAATGATATGTTGGTATGATAAGGTTATACTAAGCTTGCTTGTGAAACAGCTTCTGCTTCTGGTGGGGGCAAAGTTGGAGCACATAATCGCTCGTTTGTATCAGGATTCAATAGGCGTATTGGGAAGAGAAGATGACAATTCAATGAAGCCATCAGATGAATATTTTTGGTTTACCAGCCCACCCCTAGTCCTCCACTTACTTCACTTCATTTTGTTTCAAAACTCTTTTGAGATTGCATTTTTCTTCTGGATTTGGGTGAGTGTTTCATCCATAAGCTTTCCTTTTCATATCTCAGTCATTTTAACAAAATAATTTGTCTATCTCTTAATTATTCCCTATGCAGTGCACATATGGATTTGATTCATGCATTATGGAGAAAGTAACCTACGTTATCCCAAGACTTATAATGGGGTAATATTCTCTTTTAATGTGAAAGTAGAAAATCATAACTCAAATACTTTTGCTCAAGCTATATATTTTGCCATAGAGAAACATGTGCTATGTTCCAATCTCACTGCTTAAAGGTAATTTGTCACGCAGTGTAATTGTTCAAGTGCTTTGCAGTTATAGCACCTTGCCTTTGTACACTATTGTGACTCAGGTAATTGAATAATCTAAGGACATATTTCTCCATTGGATTCATAAAAACTAGTTTGAAAGTAGCATATAAGGTTTTATCAAATCAAAAACTCTAACGTGTTTTTCTTCTTTATTTTAATCTCCTCAAAATGAGAGCAGATGGGTAGCAAGATCAAGAGTCAGAAGTCGCCTCCAAGTGACACCCTCAAAACACCGCATTCCAACTACATGATAAAAGAATCAACCCAAATTGATGAACAAGCAATAATCATGGTGGAAGATGCAACATCTTCAATTGAGCTTCCACACATTGTCCATCTTCCCTTCGAGAAACCTAATACATCTAACAATTAATGAATAGACAATCACTTTATTCCTGAAAGTGTTAGACACTGTCACATTAGTATCTTACAGATTAAAAAACAGATGAGTTCCTGAAATGTGAATTAAATCTTTAAATTTAGCTGACACGATTTTATGAATTTTTTGGATTAATATGACTATTGATGTACATTTCCAAAACTTTTCTTTGCTTCAATTCAAGAACTAATGTGACAGTGTCTTACAATTTCAGAATCCTAATGATGTTTTACTCAATATATATTCTTCATCAATTATTCACTAGCACGAATGCATCTTGATTGTTACAAAATTTGAAGTGTCAATACAACATTACTAATTGGTTTTAATAATGATTTTATTATAGAGTATACTATAGGCAGTTTCTTCCTGCACCCCTACATTTTTCTTCCTGCACCCCACAATGTTATGTAAAGACCAAATTATCCCTATTATTTTTTAAAAACCCTAAAATGCACTTGAATTGTATTGATTTTTTTGCATTATGGATTATGGAATCCGAAAGAATTTTGGATTGGCACTTCTTGTAAAATTTCGAATCCACCAATCCATAATTCAAAATATGTATTTCACATTCAAAAATCCATCATTCAAAAAAACGTTCTGGATCTATCAAACCGTAATAGAAATATGCATTCCGGATTTAGAAATCCGTAATTCAAAAAAAAGCATTCTGGAACCAACAATCCGTAACAGAATTAGGCTTATGGATTCAGTAATCTGGAAATCAATAATTTATGCAAAAATTGCTTCTAGAACACCCCCTCATCCAGGAAAAAAAAAATATTCAGTTCCGGAATGATGAATCCGTAATACCTATTTCTGGTAACCACGGTGTCCTTTTTCAAATAAAAGATTAAGGCCAATTTTGGGATTTAGAAAATTATGGGGTACGGGAAGAAAAATGTAGGGGTGCAGGAAGAAGAAGCCTATACTATAATGTGGTTCTTATTTCTTGTTAGCATGAATACATCATGATTGTAAAGGGTTCAACTGCATTCTTGAACATCACATTTCTATTTAATTAAGAAGTAAATTATCTATTAAATGAAGGTGTAGCACTTTAATTAATTAATTAATTAATTTGAGCATCAATTGATCAGATCATAAAACTAAAAAAAATCCTGTGGAGATGAACAAATGGGCGATTTTAACAATTGTTTTCTATTTACACCCCTTTCTGGCTCTTTGCCAAAACTATCCTTATTTTCATCCTTTCAGTCCTTCTTGTGCACACTTCTCATTTTTCTCTCTTCTGCAAAGTCATATTAGACCATGTCATTCATTTTTATTTTTTTTCACATATCTTACAAAAGTGTTTCTGTTGTATTGTTTCGATAAATTAAAAATTAAGACAAAAAAATAAAATATTTTATACCAATTAAATTTAAATTAACCCCAAAAAAAATACACTTTCACTATTCTTTCCCTTCACATAAAAGTATGCAGACAATAGTATAATACTTCACCCAAACTAGCACATCCCATCCTATCCCTGCTTAGAAGGATATTATTTCTAAATTAAAGATACACTCTTTGGTTTAATTTACACTAAATCTTAATATTTAATAAATCTTAAGAATAAATACGTGGTTAATTGCACATTTAATACAATAAAAAAATGGTAATAGAGCTTCTTTCCAATTCATTATGTCTACCCCATTGGTGCATTTGCTGACTTTTCTATCCTACATGCTCATTTCAATAATCAATAAAAGGCCTAAGAGGGAGGGTGAAAAGCACTATGGTGAATGTAGTCCTAAACCAAATTTTAGATACATAAATATACACTACCATATTTTATTTCAATGGGAACCCTTCTCCATCTCAAGACTACCACTCCCTGATACAGAGGCAGCTTCCTCATTGACCTCTGCAATCTTGAGTTCATTAAGAGTTCTTTTTGCATAAACAGTGAAGGCAATGGTGGTAACAACAGCAACGATGAAAGAAATTATGTTGTACACGATTTCCACAGTTGTCAATTGGTGCTTCCCGTACTGTGCGTCTGCCAAGGTCTTTAGTAATCGACCACTGCTCAAAATTGACCACCATTAAAAAATGAGGAAAATATAGATTTATTAATGAAGATTGATAAAGAAAACAAGTTATGGATTCAGTCATATCGGGATCAATGAGGTAATATTTTATTCACATAGTCATATATGTCTGTTCTCAAACAAACTTCAGAAAGTTTGACTTTGACCATCTTTTGCCCTTCGAGGGATTGTCTGTCAAGACATGGAAATATCTCAATTTTTAAGCAGGGCAAACTTATTTTAACTTATTTATAAATTAATTTTAGCTTATGAGAGAAATTTCTTCATTTTCTTTCTTCTTGTCTCCATCTATAATAAGTTTCTTTTAAGGAAAAATTTATCTGAAGAGGGAAAACGTGATTCTTTTTCCAACCTTTACCATCTGGGAACACAGGTCGAGAGGGCCTTCAACTAAGAAAACACTTTAAAATTATATCTGTAAGTATTTTTAAAAAATGACTCTACTCCTGTTGTAAAATTCTTGAGCTACACCCCTGCCACCATCCAAACATAGCATAAAGGAGAAATACGAAAGCACAAACCTGTAGATGTAAATGAAAGCTTCTGGCACCATTCCTGCTATTGATCCACATAAGTACGGCCAAAACCTCATATTCGTCACAACTACAGCATAATTGAAAATGGTGTACGGAAAGGGTGAAACTCTGAACAGAGCAACTACTTGAAATTGATGGAACCAACTCCCTTCCCCAGCAAGTCTAATCAATGCAGCATTCGTGGGCCATCTCTTTAACCATTGCTGAACCATTTATAAATAAAGAGCATAAACAGAAAAGTAAAAAAAAAATAGAAAATAGAAAAACAACATCAATCTAGATTTGTGGTCACTAGAGAAACAAAATGACTTACATGGATGCGGTCACGGAAAACTAGTCCAATTAAGTAAGGGAGGACCATCCCAATGGTTGTTCCAACCATTATTATAACAAAGCCAAGGCCATAACCAAAAGTCATCCCAGCCAACCACATGGAAGGGCCAGAAGGGATAAAAAATACTGGGAATAAAGCCAGAGAAGCAACAAGTACAAGGGCAAGAACTGGACGGCCAAAAGTGGTCGCTTCCCACTCCATGATTGGGTAAATTATCTACAATAGAAAATTTAGTAAGACGTAGGTTTAAAATATGAATTGACAGCAACCATGTGGAGTGTAAGCTATTCCACAAGAATTAAAATATTGAGCCTAAGCTTGTTCATAGGAAATACCAACAAATATCAATAAGCAATTCCCAAACCACTGACCGCAAGATTTTATGGCATGGCATGATACTCACAAGGTCTATAAAACGACTGCAAACTAGGTTTAAAGAAACAGAGGGAGGGATGAGAAAGAAGTATTTCTGAACACAGCAAGTGCAGAAAGCGGCTTTGTTCTTTCTCGTAATATAAATTTTCTCACACTAGCATTCACAGCATGAACTAGAACTACTATATTGATTGAACTCCTCTAATAGTTTTCATCACGTTGGATAAAAACATACACTGATGCCATATAACTTTTGTGAAGAAGGAAAGAGCACAAAAAACTTATAGTTCTATTAATCTAATAGGCAACAGTAACCAAATACATAAGGATGCCATGTGGAATGCAAAGGAAAATGCCAATTTTCAAATACCATTGCCATATAAAATAAAACATTTTGGTTGAAAAAATTAGGAGCCTGAAAGTGCACAGGAATGACATAGTTATCAATATAAAATAAATCCATTAGAGTCAAACAACATGTTATAGATTAATTTCTGAATAGGAATTGAAAAGCCCACATTCCCAGAGAACGCACATCAAGAAAATAAATTCTGGTTACCAGAACAATTCTAAAGCAAGAGGAAGTACCTTTTCAAAAGTAAATGGCACTCCCCATTTCACTATAACAAGACCAAGTACAACAATGACAAAGCACCAGAAAAAGGTTTTCATCCACCACCTGAAAGATCTAATTCTCGATACTGCTACAGGCTGTAGTATTTCATTTTCAACGGTCCTCGGTTCATCAGATATGGCAAGTCTAACATATTCACTATTCCCCCTCACATGACTTGAGATTGCATGTTTTTCCAACTCCTTTGATGATTCTGGTGTCATCATTGTGATGCCAGAGGACTAGAAACAAAAGCACAACAGAAGCATGAAGCCGAGATTGATTCAAAATTCAAAGTGAATACCCTAAATACTTAAATCAAGTAAGAACAATAATATTTCATAAGCAAAATCTATGTATAAACTAAGACTAGAGATTATCTAGCAGAATTACTTCCATTAACATTCACATTGTATGACAACAGAGAATAGAGAGATAATAGCAAAAAATTAAAACAAGGGTGCTTCAAAAGATAATTAACATGACTTCTATTTGTATGCAGGTGAAGAATTATGTATGACTCTGAAAAGAGTTGGAATTGTCAATTTCCAGAAATATAACGGGGTATACTCCTGTCTGTAGACATAACAAGAAAAACAGAAGCAAAACAAAGTAAGCAAGCTATAGGAGTTACTTGTATTAATAAATTTCCATTCATACTATGTGCACAAAAATTGCACAATACTAAATGAGTCAAAAATTATGTAGAGATCGCAATGCTGCCTCACTACATATATCGAGTTAAAATCTGACACTATTACAGTGTAAGATACTGCATATAAAGGCAGCCGCCACAGAATTTTAACCCAAAAAAAACAAGTTGGGATACTGGTCAGAAGCTATATAATATCCTAAGCAAAGCAGAAGCCATACATGATATTTGACTGATTGGAAAAATATCAACGACTGCAAACAGCCCTAAAAGCGTTATTCTCCTTTCTCTAGCTCATTTTGTTTGTCATAGATGATATTTTCCCTCACAACCAACAAGAGCCCTAAAGCACTAATTCAATTTCCTTCTATTCTAAGAACTAACCAACAAAAAAGAAGAGTTCAGAGCCCTAAATATTCCAACACCAAGCTGGGTCCCTTTCTATTATAAAAACCAAAACAATTTTTTTCTGATGAAGAAGACTTTCCATAATCAAATAAGCAATAACCAATGGCACTCACCTCCCTAATCACCTGAGAGGTTCAAAGTGTTGAAGGCAAATTTTCTCAATCTAGAAATAGGTTTAAATGAACTAACTAAGCCACTCCCTTTAAGCATCAAACATCCATAACATAACTCCAATTAACTTTTTCCCTTCATTAAATTGCAAAAATTTAAAACTCCAAGGCGCCTCCCTCTTAAATGACCGCAATAAATGAAAGCAACAATTTTATCATTTCCCCTTTTATTCGCTAAGATTTTTAAATGACACAAAGCAAAATAAAATATTCTTGGAAACTGCGAAACTCACCAGCAAGAAGAAGAAGGAGAAGAATCAGAGTGTTGTAGTAATAAGCTAAGAGTAAACGACAGGTCCCAAATTAACCTCGGCAGAGCTTGGCCGTCGGAAGGAATCGGCGACCACCGTGTACGGCGGAAGACGGAAGAAGTTGAACGCGGAAGCCAAGAAAAAGCGAAGTTTGGAGTTCACGGATGTTTCATTTTCAAACTTCAAACAAGGCACCTTCTTCTTCTTCTTATATTTTTATTTCTAACTTTTATTTTATTTTTTATTATTATTTTGAGAAGAAAGGAAGATATTAGGAATTTACATATTACAATAATGCAACAATTGTCTTATGAAATTTTAAACAATTTAATTTTCATGCCACTTTTAATGCAATATATTTTACATTATTAACTAACTGGTTATTTAACTAAGAGAATTCTAGATTATTAGTATGTTTCATTACATTTTAAAATTTATTATGGATTAACATATGAAAAAATCTTATGCTGTTGATATTGTAATTAAATGGTTTAAAATTAATTTATCAAGTTTTTATATTTTTCTTTTGTTTCTAGTAGAAATAAAATTAATTTGTTTTAGGTATTGATCAAGTTAATAAGAATTATTACTTTTTTCAGTTTTATATAAATAAGTTATTTTCTTAGTTATTTCCAAGCATACGCTAATTATTCATAAATACCTATTGATTCGCTGCAATTTTAGTTTTCGAGGGGCCAAAAGTTTAAGGAATTGTTTATTCATTAGTTATTCGGTCACTTTCAATAATTTAGTTGATAAAAACAATGGAAGTGGATAATAATTCAATTAATATTTAAAATAGAGCGTTGCATTTGAATTTTAAATTAAATTTAAAAAATCTAATTTATAAATTAGTTAGTAGGTGATATACTATTTTATAACTGAAAAACTAGTTCTTAGTTAATGAATTTTCAACTTATAACGTTTTAATTAATAAATTACTTTATCAAATTATAAGCATTTGGTAAATTTAGTTAATAAATATAAAATGACATACAAAAATAAATTTATGTTTTTTAGAAAAAAATGTTATGATGTATTTATAATTTTATATTTTGAAAAAAAGAATTAAATTATAATTAATTTTTTGCATTTTATTTATTTTTAAAAATAATATATGATTTTTAATTTGAACAATTTATTTTACTTAAATTAATTGATCAAATACGTATTAATAAAAAATTAACTTTTACTTATTTAAAAAAACTATTTTTTTCTTAATTTAAATTATTGTAATGTTGAATTTTGCTTTTACAACTTTTATGATATATAATATGTAATAATGGGTAAAAAAAAGTAATGACAAAAATGTATTAAAATATGAAAACAAAAAGAATTATAGACTACAAAACTACAAACCAGTGAAAATAATTATTAACTTCTACATTAAAAAAATTAAAATAGGTTATTTTGAGATAGGTTGAAACTAGTTTATAAGAGTATGAAATATTGACATGTGAATAGTTAAAATGAAAATTTGATGACTTTGTAAAACATAAACTTAAAATATTTGTGTGCTTAAATTATTTAGAGCCATCACGAAGCGGTCAACGAGGTCACGCGCTAAACTGTTGGGTGAGTTCCGTTTGTATGTAGCTGAGGTGAGCTTAGATAAAACAAAGCGCGTGGAAAGTTGTGACCTATTTGTGTAGGTGGGATTTAAATTCAACGAAGATCAAAAGCAATGAAACAAAAGAACAAAACAATGGATTCATCTTCTCCCATCTAGAAGGATAATAGGTTATGTCAGAAGGAATTGACTTTTGACTTTTGACTTTTCCTTTTCTCTTCTTTTCTTATCTGCAATTGCAGATTTGCTTGCTGCCAGCTCTCCAGTTTTATGCTATTTATCCAATACTATTGCACTTAAACTCAATTAAGAAATCTACTTAATGCTATGCTTTTTTACTTTAACTATTTTATTTACACTTTTTTTCAACTCAAACAATTGTTTAAAATTTTATTATCATATTTTGTAACTTTGCTATATTTTACTACTAATTCAAACGACAAATCAACCCGCTTCAGTGGTATTATATGAGGAAAATCTCAAATTATTTAAGAACGGAAATAATAAGTATATCTTTGTCATTTCTCCTTAAAATTTCCATACATGTCTTAATATGTATTTTTTTTTTTTATATTACTCAGTTCAGTTTTAATCTCTAATCTATTAAGTAGCAAAAAAAAGTATTTTATTTTAATTTTTATGATTATTTAAAATTTATTTAATTCTTATTTGGTACATATTTATAAAATTATAATTTCTTTATTTATATTTAACATTAAGGAAAAAAAATGTATAAAAATCACATTCAATACATAATAATATTAATGGTATTTCTTTAATTGTGATTTTTATTTTTTATAAAAAATATTTATTAAGATATAAAACAGTAAAAGAAGGAATATGATATACCCTTTTCTCCATAAAGATAAGAATGGAATAAAAAAATCATATTTATTGAGTATAAAGATGGAAATAAAATTAAATGTTTACTTCCAATATGGCGATGAGAGGATCAAACTTGTATCTGGTTGTCATCCCTATTAATAATTGATTAAGTAATGTGTATTTTAATCTAAAAATAATAATGCTACAGAACAATGTGGTTTCATTTTTGCAAAATAAAAATCTCGAACACGATGCTAAATACTTAATGGGTCTATAAATAAGTAAGAATAGAATAATATAATGATAAAACACACAAGAAAAAAATTATATTATAAAATTGACAAAATAATAATAATTAAAGTGGTCAAATGTACAATTAGAAAAATGAACTTTAGTACAAAGATTAAAGATGACAACAGAGTACATAAGTTAATCTTTAAATGTAAAGTGACATTAGATTGAAATATGAAATATATAATGCTAGCTTTTAGATTTCATCTTTGAAAAAATAAAAGTTTTCTCTTATTAGTTATGAACCTTAACTTTATTTTCCATCAAAGAAACAAATATGATTTTCACATTTCCTAGTACCCTTCCCCTCTTAGCCTAACATCTTCCTCTAGGCTCTACCATAAAGCTCAAGATCAATCACACAGAACTCAACAGTTCCACAATGCAGCAAACAGACATGTCAATTATATCCGTCCTAGATTACCTTGACAGTGTGAACAGTAAGTAATCGGAGCAGTAACAAGCAACAGACAAGAAGAATCCCTTACGAACTATAGAAAGAATGATACAAATTTGTAGATAGATCTCTTTATTATCAGCTATCAGTTGTTAGAGTGAAATCAGATAAACATGATATTAAACATACATAAAGAATCAAAGAGAAGAAAAAAAAACACAAAAAGCCTAAGGGCACTGGCCAAAAAAATTGGGGTTGTAGCACTCTCTTGATTATGGATTAAAGAGCTTCCTGAAAGGCCCATCCTTTCTGTCTTTGGCAGCTTCAGTTAGAGCTAGGAAGCGCTTGAAGCCAGTGGTGGCAGCTCCTCGTCCAAGTGCAGCAGCCCTAGTTAGAACGTCCTCTCTCGATGCGATGAGTCCAACCGCAGAGGGGCTTGGTACCACAGGAGCTGCTGGAGGAGCTGCTGGCACAATTGTAGGTGCAACCTGAGTTTGCTTAATTCCAGGCCCAAGTTTGTTGAAGTCATCAAGAATGCTTTGTTGATCAGCTTTTTTCAGACCCTGAAAACACAAGTCAAATCATCCAAACATGAAGAATAGTTTACAAATCATGCATTCAGTTGCTTCTGAAAAACCAAATGATCTGCCTCATGTGATAGAATCCATAAGCAAAGAATGAACCATTACGGAATATTAACTAGTATAGATAATTTAACTATTTGGTTTATTTTATACATATCTTCAGTTGGATTTATGCATTGCATGCTCCTCATCAGTCTCGATTCTTCAGCAATTATATCAGTATCTTCATATAATCCATGTACTGGGGTAATAAGACTTATTTATGGCAAGGTTTCTAAATGGCAGTGTTATCAATAGCGGATAAGTTGATAACCCCCTATGGGGGTCAGCAAATAATCCGTAATATAAATATCGAAAATGGCATGGTGGACAAATTTACACCCACTAAGAAAATGACAAAAATGACAAATATATTAAAAATAGCATAATGACAAACTAATTTCATAATATTTTCAACATTCTCATGATTGTCATCACAAACTCTTAACATGATTAAAAATCCCTAATATTTCATTTAGTAATTTGAGCATGCATTGCTTTGGTTTTGGGTGCTTGACATTATCTATAAGTGGAAAATAATTGGGAACAATGTTTTATAAGCAAACGTAAGAAAGACTAAAGAATTGGTTCAGAAATTTTAAGAGAAAAAACACAGAACTATAAAACCAGAGCAGCAACTAGATGAAGAACATGTGAAAAGAGAAGAGAAAAGAACAGAAAAAACAGACGAGGAAGAAAGAAATGACAAAAGAAACAGGCAGAAAGAAAGAACAAGAAAAATAGGGGAGAAAAACTTGGTTTCAAGGTCTAGGTCGACAAAGCTTATGTCGCCAAAGTAAGTTTTTACCATAGATGACTCAAAGGAGACTCGACAACCAAGAAGGCTCATTCCCTCTTGTGTTCTGGCCTGGGGTTATTTAAATATGGCCCAAGCCTAAAATCAAGATTTCGAAAAACGAAAAATAAAGGAAAAAGCCGATATTCCGCATGGCAGAAACGTGGCAAAACCACCACAAAACCATTATCGCAAGCAGCCATTGGATAACACTGGTAAGCAGATTATCTTAGAGGACCCAAAATTACTGAAATGTACCTAGGAGTAATAAAATAAGCAGAAGACTGGATGCCCAGAGCAGCAAACATTGGTGAGGGAATAGAAAGGGAAGGAATTAGTGAGGATTTAAGCTATGAGATAGACTAAGAGAAAAGTGGGCATGATTTTGGTAAGATTTGGGAGGAGAGACTAGCAACTCATCGATGAACTTTTATATCTTTTCATTTTTCCTTTTATAATTCTACCCGTGTAATTAGGATTACTACCACTTTTGAATTAGTGAACCTTGATCTGCTACAGTGACAGATTTGCCAAAACTACTCATTTTCACAAATAGATTCTTCTAAATGCTTCTATGTAAGCTCCTCAAGTTTGCAACATTACTTCTTTCCTAAGATGTAATGCACCGGTGAATTACCTATCCTTGATCTGCTACAATGGCGGATTTGCTAAATTACTAATTTTCACAAATTGATTATTCTAAGTGCTTCTATAGCAAGCATTACTTCTTTCCTAAGATGTAATGTCCATTGAATTACCGATCCTTTATTTGTTACAATGACAGATTTGCTAAATTACTAATTTTCACCAATTGATTCCTCAAAATGCTTCTTTGTTAGCTCCTCAAATTTGCCATATAACATTACTGCTATCCCAAGAGGATGACATATTTGCTTATGATTGTTCAGCTAGAACTAATTAGCCAAATTGACAATGAACTGAATAATTTTATTCAGTCGTGAACTTAACCATAAATTTATTTTATATATTCTATAAGAAGATCCTTGGCAGACTTCATCTCAATAATAAGAGGTCCAGAACAAAGAAATAATGCAAAAACCAGCAATCAATCAACTAGAGATTTCGATAGAACAAGCTAATTATAACCTTAAGCTCCAGGATGCGTTGGAATTCCATAGGTGTACCCTCAGGTAGCAATGCACGATAAGTATCTGCTACAGAATCAACTGGAGAAAGTATAACCTGAACACGGACATTCACACAAATTTGTCAGTGGAAATTAATGTCATGGTTGGCTTTGATTGAGTTTTAGGTTGAAGTCTTTTTCTTTTCATAAACCCCTTCAGATGGTTTTAACACCAATAAGCTATAACCCAAATACAAATTTATTGTTACATAATAACATATGGACAACAAACCTTCAAAAGGGCTTCAGCTTTGCTCATCTCGCGGCTCACAAACTTGGAATAACTAGCAGCCCCCGATGTCTATCACACACAAAAAAAAAATAGTAGTCTAACGAGATAAACCAGTGACATGAATTTACAATTAGATATGCAAACACAATGCCATTTTCACTATTGACTTATTTGACAATGGATTCTAGACAGTTTTGTCAATGCAGTGCAATATAGTTCATATGCGTCATAAATAGCAGGTTGATCAACGTATTCACATCAATCAGATCATTATTGTTTCCTACTTGGTCTCGGAGTTTGGCAACCAAATCCTATCTCACTATCCTGGCACATCTCATTTTCATGAACTGTAATGCAAATTAGAGTAGAAACCATGTATTAAATGATATCTAAGCATCACTACCACACCAGGAAAGTAGATTCTTTAAGAATGGACTCGGTGAGATGGATAACCGACAAAATCTGAAAAATCATTTCATTTTCTATTCAATTTGGTTTGATTTTAAAACATCAATTTAGTCCAGGTTTATGTGTATTTTATCTATGACAATTTCTTACCAATAAATATTGTCCATCTCAAAACTAGACTGGAAACTTTTCTAAGTGTTTCTTGTAAAAGAGGAATTAGCACAGCAAAGTGAAAATTCCCGGGAAAAAAAACTTAAAATGGAGTTGTCAAATTAATATAAGCAAGGGAGAGAGGGGCAATTGGATATCGAAACTGTAAAGGTTATCATAATGGTGATATTTCTTGTAGTAAAATACCAACAGCATACCAAGTTATAATTAAGTGGTAGAAACTATTGAATAAAAATTAATATTACCTGTCTACCAAGGGAAGGAACTTCAAGAAGAATCGTCTTAACAGCTTGGGTATCCAATAGCATCTGCAGAAATCAGTTCATTAGTTTATGAACAACATAAATTGGGTTGCAAGAGCTCCTTGGAACATAGATTATTATCATTAAAAAAATTAATGAAATATCAATAATACAGTCTAACAAAAAAATACGGCAAGTCGGTCTTAAAACCCAAAGAAGCAAGAGCAGTACAAAGGGAAAAAAAATAGTGAATACAAGCTAAAAATTTTGTGTTAGCTTCAACACATCTACAATAACCAATATTATTTGATTGACAAGAAGAAGCAAAGCACTCTTATTACTACATCAAATATTTTACTGCAGTCATGATACAAAATACATTAGAATTATTGCGTTATTTTAATATATGAATTCATGATAATTGTTATTTAATATATTAACATATTTCTTATGTTTATGGACTTTATCTTTGTTAAGAAATCTAGTTTAAGGAACTTTTTATTTTAGTAAGACCATATATCTAAATAGGATTTATCTTGGGTTTTTATTCATTTATGATTTATTATATTTGGGTGATAAATACCTTCTAGGTGCATTATGTAATTCAGTCATTAGCATAATTGCACGTCCTTTATTCAGATAATATATGAAAACTTGAGTCAATGGAGCACTCCACCCAAAAGGAACAATCTAGGATCAGGGGATCAGCCAGCCAAATGGAGTACTCTTTTTTTCTCATTGGTGGTGTACCTTACAAAGAGGAACACTCTGGGTTATACAAGAAGTGGCATCCTTTCCCTGCCAAAACTATGGTGGTGGGGAACATTATGGACTCTAAAGTCTAAACCTTTTTCAGGTATAGACAAGAGAGAATGCCTTAATTTATTAAATTACCATTTAAGAGTGAGAATGAAGAAAGTTCAATTTTAAAACTTTCAAGAGAGGAAGTCGGAGATATCATTCAATTAATAACCACCCTCTGTGTTGGACATTTTAAAGGGTTCTTGCTAGGGATCTGATTAAGGTATTAAAAAGAGGTCCTTCGTTCCTTTTCTTTAATTTTAATTCAGGCTTCTGGAAGATACCCTGTCCTCTGCATAGTACTTCCATTCTAATAAATTTCCTTATCCATAAAACATGAACCGGCTCACAAGAACTTGTATGATATGACTTTACCACTCATGTAACTGAAGGAATTAAAATAAAATAGTCAGTACCTGTTGAGCTCCAGTTTCTGATATTTGTTTGCACTTGAAAATGTTAGAATAAAAGCGTGGACCAAGAGATGATGCAAGCTGCAGATTAAAATAAAAGATTAGAAAAAAAAAAGTGCAACTACCTGCATACACCATGTGATTGTTAGGGATGATTATACTGACAAACTGTCAGAAGATGTTATCAATAATAAACTTCAGAAGATATTTCAGAAACAATTGAAGATGAATATGAAATAACAGAATGGAAAATTCAAAAGGAAAGGTTATATTAAAAAGATAATGTATACTTCCATAATTACAAAACTGTAATTATTATGCTAGAAGAAAAACTGTCCTTAATACCAGTTTTTACATCAAAAAACCAAAGTTGCATGTATTTAATCTGTGTTATAGAGAATCACCTTGTCCAGAAAGAACTGAAAGTAGATGGGTGAAAGAAGACTTCCAAGTGCAGGAATGCTTGTGGTTAGGATCAAATTTATGGCATTAACATACCTGCAAGACAATAGTACAGTTAAACTAATGAACTTTGTCACAGGAATGATAATCATTTGTAAAATTTTATTAAGGAATTCAACTTACTCTGATTGATCACCAACACTCTCAAGGGTACCCCAAGGGACACGTGTCATTGCAGCCATTTCAATGTCGAATTTAGTTTCCAGGCCATGCACCAAGGTCACCAATGATTTTGTTATAACGGCTGAGAATTCATCCTGTATAATTGCATATCTCTGTTAGAACGAGAGTTGTAGAAGAAAAAGACACTTGGTAAAAGAGAAGATATTGATACCTGCACTTCAGACATATCCACCCCTTCTGCATATTGAGGGTCAATTATTTTAGACACGCTTTCAGCCAGTTCACCGGCCTATCAAGTATAAAGCTAAATGTCAGTAAATCAGGATTCAGGCATTTACTCGTTATCAAATGGATGAAAAAGGTCAAGGAAACCAACCGTTTTGTGGCAATATTCTGCTGAATTTACAATGTAACAAATCACTCTTTCGTCCCTATCAGATGTCTGTTCAACATTTCCAGAGAATAAAAACACATATGTAATGAAAGTTGTTTGAAACCATGAATATGCAACTTCTCACTATGATGAATAACCAACTGTTTTGAAAATACCTTTATCTGTCCATCCGTGCCTGTGGCTGCTGCAACAATTCCAGTGCCCCCCTTTGGTAGTCTAGCAAAGAGCTTTGTAGCATACGCTTTAAGAACTCTTTGGAAAACCTAAGATTGAAAGGGAATAAAATCATAAACTGCGTGAAGCTAGACCCATTACAACCCAGTATGCACTGCAATTAAAAATCAATTTACTTTCAGCCAATAAGTTAAAAAATATACTATTTTAATACTTTAAAACTTAAAACACTACTGCTAAAGATGACACATCCTTCTTACTATTTTTTCAACCACATTCAGCTACAGTTAATACTAACATGAGCTGGCTAAAACAGGGAACTCTTGAATAAGATGTGGAGCAAATCTTTTATGTCAACACTAAATTATATCAAACAGTTCTGCAAACCTAACATGCCGTTTAACCTGATATAAGCAACGACACTCCAGTATTAGATAACTCACTCTCTTTGTCTTCTCTCTTATTATTTATAAAAGGGGAGAAATATAATTAGAAGATATAAAATATGTAGGAGGAAAATAATATATTATCTTAAACACTAAACAAAAAAACAAAACCACAAAATAAGCTAAGAAACCAAACTCATCAGGACAATTATGCTCTTTATCTGACAAACACTTCGAACATCCAGAGTGGACTCTTGACTAACACATTAACAACAATAAAAGATAATAACTTCTAATAAAACTGAAATGTCAGAAAAACACTACATTTTTAAGCTTCATTAAGAGAAGGTGCATTAAAATAATAACAACATTGTAAGGGCTAATGATATTACAACACTCACTGAAACAATGCCTACTATTCTGCTTCGTTTACTAGTGTTCTCACTTCAATGAGTCCCGTCTTTAACAGAGTTCAAGTAATTGTCATACTTGAGTAGGCACAGCACAACCACTTATCAGCAAATGGATGGAATGGAACCCTTCAACTTTATTTGACCAAGGATTTTTTTTTGTTAATGAAGTTCATTTGATACAAGTAAATAGGTTGACATACATATTTTTGTTTCAATGGACATTCCGAGAGCAATAATCGGAAATTTGGACACAACCAACACTGCGAAATTATATTTTGATTTCAATGTAAATTCTAAGCAACTATCATAACAAGGAAAATAAAAAGGCAGAATGAGTTAAAAGCTTCTGTATTATCACTTCTTATATAAAATAGAAATATTAAACTCAGAATTAAAAAGTTTACCTTCAACAGATTGAATAGTGTCTGGTTCTTTGTTAAAGCACTGCATCTCTTCAAGCTTCTCTTGATAATAAGAAACAACTATGTAGGACGACAGAAAGAAATCAAGTAAATACAAAGCATAACAAAAGCTGATTGTGAAAAGGGAGAAAAATTATTTAAGATATTTAGCCACATTAGTCTTTCACAGCAGTTAATCAGATACCACCTATAAGAACTTCTAAGAGTTGGTGAGACATGAAACAATAGAGAGGCAAATTATACTGCTTTGACATAACCTGCTAAGAGATCGAGGGACTCACCTGCATGCTACTGGATAAAACACTACTCTGACTTCCCTCCTCAATATCCCATGTCTCTTCCTATAGTTTATGATACGTTTAATCAAGATTAAAAGATATCAGAAGTAAATCACAGAACACCTCTAAAAGGTGATGCACAAATTACCTGAACTAGTTTCTCCAGACTTTCCATTAACGTCTTCTCTTCCAATTCTACATATACCGTTAAGTGAGGCTCAAAGCAAGATGAAATAATTCCACGGAAGTTGAACTGTCCAAACAACACAAATGTCTGTCACTTTTGTCTTGGCAAAACAGGCCAATAGGAATAAAATGGGAAAACCTCTAACAAAGCCACAACTACAACCAACAATATTTGTGAAATCAAGAAAATATAATCCACAGAATTCCTGTGTTTCAATTATGGAGAAAATAACCTTGACTCAAGATTTTTTAAACTAAAAGTAATGTACGTCATAAGGTATAATACATCCTTTTTTGGAGGGTGTAAGAAATTACTAAGTATGTTGCACCACAAACTTAACTAGGAATTATTGCAGCCACACAGCAGATAACAGTGACCAAGAAAAGCAAGAAAAAAATTACGGAAAGACAAACCAAAAAGGTTTCCTATAGCATTTATATTATCATGACAACACCTCTCAGACCACAATTGTAAACATATGTACTTAATCAATAAAATCAATTATATAAATTGGATAATAGTCAAATGAGACCGTACCCCAGCTCCAGGCACTGCCAAATCTTTAGTTCCATCTTTCTCCTATTTATACAAAATTAAAACATGACAGTCATTTGATAACTACAATTTTGAAAGGAGAAGAAAATAACTTATGAATAAGCACTGTTAACTTTAGAAATTTATATAACATACTTCGGTGTCACCTCCTTGATGTGCAGCAAGCTTTTTTTCATACTTCTTCCGGATATCCAAGGCACTACTACTAGAATTTGTCCCCCTACCTATTTCTTCAATCTCATTTGCAATCTCTCTATTTTGAGTGCCTCCCCCAAATTTCTCAGCTAATTCATCCTCAAACTCTAAAGTTCTTTGTAAAGCCTGCAAGAAATTGACAGATGAAACACCGAAATAACACAAAAATTTAAGTGTTTTCATCTGAAATGCAAAATTGACAGCTTGTACGTTCAAACCAGCATCTATGAAATAACATAAGAACATCCATCCACAGTTATTTTGTAATTAAAAGTCATGCGAAAGGGGAATGGATACAAAACAGCATCATCAGTATTGTATTATTTAATGGCTTACCAATAACAAGGTTCCAACATCTGGCTTTTCCTTTAGATTAGAAAGAATGTCCTCAAGTTGTTTTCTGTAAAAACAAGTATCAAACACAACGATTTTGTATACAACCCAGAACTAAATTTAGTACATTTGAAATGACAGTATTCTGTAAAATGTTTAATTCCATCACAATTTTTTGCAAAACCATAACATAAAATATACAACAAAAAATCCAAAAATTTTGGTATATGATAGGAAATTCAAAATCAGACGGAAGGAAAATGAAGTTCGAGTAACACTCCCAAACTGCCACAATAAATTTATTCATATGCAATAAATTAAAATGTCATTTCGATACAAACAAGGGTAAACATGTTTTACTATGGCCATGGTTTCTTTAATGAAGAAGTGTGAATGATCCATTGTTATATAACTTATATTGAGATGGTTTGCATAAACAAGTGAATAACATACCTTGTCTTCTTGCAAAATAGGATACAGAGCCGATATGAAACATGCCATGAAGCTGGAAAGATTTTCCAAATTTCTTCATTTGATCTCATCCGCCGTTTAATCCATGCATATCTTCGTTCAGTTTTGTCCAACTTTGCAAGCTCTACAAATGTGGAAAACGAAAACCAATATAGAAATTTGACAAGAACTCTGAATAAACTAACACATTACATAATTAATGTAGCACATAAGTCAAACCTACCAGCTCCTTCAAAAATTTGTTCGTACGAAGTAAGCTCCCTATTGCAAAAATTATTTACCAATTCTTCCCTTACAGAAGGCTCTAATGCATCAACAACCAGGCAAGCATCAGACAACTGCTGCAACAAATTAGTTTCTTCTGACTCCTTTCCAGTACCTAAGCTGAGACAAAAACAGAAAATTGAGGAAGCCAGTTACACATAGCCACTTTGTAACAAACAGCTTCTACGTCTAGTGAGGTTATAGCATGTCATAAAAGAAATATTAGGAAATAATAGCAGAGCAATCTGAATGAACATTGTATATCCAATTCATATTGTAGTGCCCATAGAGATTCCCAAACAAAGCAGAAGATGGAAATCCGTAAGAATAATATACCTAGAAAAATCAGAAAACACGTGTGACTTGAGTATTTGCTTGATATTCTTAAACTTCTCCCTCAGTTCTATGATCTTTGGGATATCCCTATAGGCCTCAAAATGGCTACATAACTGGTTCACTGCCTGAAACAAAAGATGACAGCATGAATAAATAGATAGATAAACAAAAGCAAGAAGTTGAGTTTACAGATTAGTTAATTAAAACAATAAGCATAACTTTCTATATCAGATATATGAAAAATAAGGACCATAAACCATGATCAGATACTGCAGAGAAAATAAATTATATAAGGCCTCTAGAGTATAAGTGTGTTTGGGAGAATTATTGCACTTAACATCAGGTTTAAACACCACTTTCCGCATAAATAAAGAAATGCTCGCTTAAGCGCTTTCAGGAAGCTGGAAAAAATAAACAATTATTTCTTCAAAATAAGTTGAACCACATCCTCATTTGATAGTAGATAATTCTAATTTTGAAAAAATTATTCTGGGTAAAATTGAATCTGAAGTGTAGTGATTTATGTTTGGAAACTTGGTATCTCAAAAGTAAGTTTGTAATGACTGAATATAAAAATCTCAACTCAACGTAAAAGTTTCTTTGGCTAGACTCAAGTTTAACCATATCTCCCAGTTTGAAACATAAACCAAAAGCTTTTCCAGACATGTGTATGTTCAGTAATGACAAAATCCAGGCAAACTGAAAACACATGCTTAGGTGCTGCATTCACACACATAATAGCCTATACATAAAAAACAATGACAAACAACCAAGTCATATCCACCTGCTGCAGATACAGATTCAAAGCAAAAAGTGGTTTGAACCTAAAAGCAAAAAATGAATATGAAGTGGATTGCCATTAAAAACAACTAGTAAATCTAACGAGGTTTCGCACTAGAGTTGGAACATCCAACATCCTATTTGTATCCCCTCCCCTTCCTCCTCCGAATTAAAAAACAACAGCCTATTTGTTATACATCCTTAGGAAATCTATAGAGATGAGCAATGATAGAACCTTCCTATAATAAAATTTCTATACACTGTCCACTCTTTTTATCATTTGACTAAGGTGAATTAAATGTGGAAAATATGTTAGAAGGAGACACCTTTGCAGGGAAGACACCACATTAAATCACTTTACTTTTCATATAAGTTCTCTCAATATCTACAATGATGAAGATGACTTCGTATACATCACAATAACTACATTTCCTCTTCAATACAAAATGAAATGGCATTTGATTCAATCAATGATCCTTTAAAAATTCCTTGGCGAACTAATTTCCCTTGTTTACCGCTAGATGTAGAACAAGATATGCAAAAGCAAATAAAATCAAATATTATTGTTCAAAATCAATGATAAAGCTTAAAAGTTAAAACCCTAACACTTTGCAGAGGCAACTGAAAGCCTCAAACTGCTAAACAACTAATAAGCAAACCCCACTTACAAACTCCAAAGCAAATACATCCCAAACTAACAGAATAATCAGAAATTTCAACAGCTAATCACACAGATGCGCACAAAGCGGTACACAACAGTAAACAGTGCAGTAATGATATTGGATACCTCCAGCTGTGCAGCTGCCTCTTTATACTGACGCTTTGAAGCCATCACTTGAAGCTGTTCAACAGCAGAGACTGCATATAATAGGTAAGCTTGTTGAAGTAATAGATCAAAAAACGTCTACGCGTCTAAAAATCTACAAAGCATGCAACAAGCATATCCAACAGACGCAGCATTTTGCATTTGTAAGTTAAATCTGCATAGACTTACTCTAAATGTTCACATTAGAAAAATTATTTAATGCCTAACTCAGTGCTGATGTTACTAAGACAGAAATACAAGTACAGCCGGAAGCAAGCCTTACTAAAGAACCACACCTGTCTAAAGCTCAATTTCTTAAACTGTAAACCGAGCATTTAAGAACCATTGATAAACAACAGCTTCTTTTTTTCACCAAATAAAAAGAGTGAAAGCAAGATTTACCAAGCATTGTAAGACGATGCAGTGCAGTAATTGTGGTAGTTATATGCTTCTTCGCAAAGTCCAGTTTCTTAATGTCACGGCATATTTCTTGAACCATCGTTTCACTCTGCACAGCTTTAGTTTTTATCTCTCGGATCTTATACATAAGTTCCTGCATTCACGAAACAAGGGACTGATAAAACTCACGCGACACAACAGAAAGATCGAAGCAGCTAACTACACTACATCGCACGTGCATACCTCGACGGCACGTGTGGCGGCGGCGAGATCTTCCTTCGCCTTAGTTCCTGAATTGCTCTGAAATCGGAGAATTGGAGGCATGAGAGAGCGAAAACACGACGGAACAAATCCAAATCAGACGACGTTAATTGAAGAGATGTTAACACCTGTTGGCGAACGGCGGCGAGGATTCCGGCATCTACAGTGCGAATCTCGTTCTGGATTTTCTGCATCAGCGGCTCCACGCCGGAGAGAGACGCCTCTGCGTAGCGAAACCCGGATTTGATAAGCGAAACGTTGGAATAAAAACGATTGCAAGTGAGATTGGGATTTGTGGCGTACCGTTGGGGAACATCTGGTTGATGTACTCCAGGGCACTTGACTTGTCCATTGGCGAGGTCGACAAGGAGCTCAATCAGAAATGCATGAACGGTGATGGCGATGGTAACGTTTGGATCTCTAAATACGCATGTTCGATGCCATTGACGCTCTTCGATTTCTGGTGGATCCGATTGCAGAGGTGTCTGCTAAAACGCTGGTGATACTGCTACTTTTCGTCTTCTTCTTCAACCTCTGGACACTGCTATCTAATACATCAAACTCAGAGGACTCCTAATGAAATTTTCATTAAAACAGCAAAAAATAACTAAAATGTTATTACTTACAATCTATATCTACAATTTATTATTATTTAATTTAATTAATTGTGACTTAATATATCTTTTTTAATAAAATAATTATGATAATAATTTAAATTATTGATTTTTTCAATTTCATATTTTTTATCCTTCACCCGTGGAATTTATTATCTTTTAACATTCTTAATAAAATTAATTTAATGCAAGGAGATGGAGTCTTTTAATCTACCTTTCCCACTTTTATTATTCACTTTTCGTCATAATAATAATAATACACTAAATAAGAAGTTAAAATCGATACTAATAGAATAAAATATAGATTAATAAATTCTGATGTCAAAATTTATAGAATTCGTTTGATGGTAATAAAACTGTTTTAACAATTAATAATTTATTAAGGATCTTAAAAGATTAATTTGTTCATTTTGACATTTTTTTACTTTGACATAGTTAATGTGGGTTTGGTTTCGTGTTTTGGGTGCGCTATTTTTTATCTTTACACAAATGAAAATATTTATGAAGATATTTGCGTTGATTTCACGGAATTTTACTTATGATATTTTTGGATGTATTCTGAATATATTAAAAACAGGGAATATATTTGTGGACAGTTGCATACATTCAGAATATAGTGATGCTAGTATTAAATGGGGTTTTCTTTGTTAGAGTGGTCAAAAGTGCTTGGTAAAAAAAAAATCTTAACCACTTTTTTTAAAAATTCTATATCCATAAACTAACAATAATCTTTGTTAGAGTATAGGTACAATTAGGTTTTGTGAAAGTTGTGTTTGTTGTGTTCCAATAGAGTGAACCTTGTATTATGAAAATGAGTGAACGTGAAAGTTGTTTTATTGTTAGAATTGTTCAATTTTTTGTGCTGGAGGAATAACAAGTAAAAAAAAAGTAAAATGACTTCACGCAATGAGTCTCTATTAATCAATTTTGTTGTACATTGTTGAAAGGGAGAATAGTTTTAAATTTTCATGTTTAATTCAAACATCGTACTCTCCTTCTCTTGCACATTCTTCATCGGTTGTTTCTCCGACTCCTTCCATTGCCGCTCCTCCTCACGTTGTGGTGTTGTGGTGGTCATCCTTGCATCAGCGACGTCGGCACCGTATTTGTTGAAGGCTATGAGATTCCCAGACCGGCTAAGAATAGGAAGAGCGGAAAAGAAGATCCAAGTGCACACAAATCATTCTCAAGTGCAATTTGTGTCTATGATGTTAGTTAATTGAATTGCATTTATTCTATGTTATTTCAGTTTGAATTTTTGGTTGCATATTAGTATTTATTTTTTTTGTTACTCATGTGGTTGAGTGTGAAGTGAGATTTGTGTTTAAGTGAGTTCATTGTGTGATTAGGTGACTATCACTTCAGAGATCACTTAAAAAGAAGGTTTCCATAGATGTTATCAGCTTGTTGTCCCAATTAGGTTATCAGATAGCAGGTAGCAGGTAGTAGGTAACATGTAGCAGGTAACAGGTAGTAGTAGGTAAGAGGTAGCAGGTAACATTTAACAGGTAACATGTAGCAAGTAACAGGTACCAGATAGCAGGTACCAAGTACCAAGTAATTGGCAACAAACAACAGGTAACAGGTAGCAGGTAATTGACAATAGGCAACAGGTAGCAGGTAGTAGGTAATAGGTAGCAGGTAACAGGTAACAGGTCGCAGGTAGCGGGTAGCAAGCACCAGGTAGCAGGTAACAGGTAGGGTAGCAGGTAACAGGTAACAGGTAACCGGTAGCAAGAAGGTCGCAGGTCGCAGGTCGCAGGTCGCAGGTAACAGGTAACAGGTAACAAGTAGCAGGTAACAGGTAGTAGGTAACAGGTAACAAGTAGCAGGTCGCAAGTAACAAGTAGCAAATAGCAGGTCGCAGGTAGCAAGTAGAAGCTAGCAGGTAGCAAGTAGAAGCTAGCAGGTAGCAGGTCGCATGTAACAGGTAGGTAGCAGGTAACAGGTAGCAGGTTGCAGGTTGCAGGTAACAAGTAGCAGGTAGCATGTAGCAGGTAACAGATAATAGAAAGCAAGTAGCAGGTAACAGGTAGCAGGTAACAGGTAGAAGGTAACAGGTAACAGGTAGCAGGTCGCAAGTAACAAGTAGCAAGTAGCAGGTAGCAGGTTGCAGGTAGGTAGCAGGTAAGAGGTAGCAGGTAACAAGTAACAGGTAGCAGGTAACAGGTAACCGATAGCAAGTAACAGGTAGAAGGTCGCAGGTAACAGGTGGAAGCAGGTAACAGGTAACAGGTAATAGGTAGCAGGTCGCAGGTCGCAAGTAGCAAGTAGTAGGTAGCAGGTAGCAGATCGCAGGTAACAGGTAACAGGTAAGAGGTGACAGGTAGCAGGTCACAGGTAATAGATAACAAGTAGCAGGTAACAACTAAATGGTAGCAGGTAGTAGGTAGCAGGTAGCAGGTAATAGGTAATAGGTAAGAGGTGACAGGTAGCAGGTCGCAGGTAATAGATAACAAGTAGCAGGTAACAACTAAATGGTAGCAGGTAGCAAGTAGCAGGTAGCAGGTAGCAGGTCGCAAGTAGCAAGGTAGCATGTAGCAGGTAGCAGGTAACAAGTAGCAGGTAACAGGTAGCAGGTAGCATATAGCAGGTAACAAGTAACAAGTAGCAGGTAACAGGTAGCGGGTTACAGGTAACAGGTAACATGTAACATGTAACAGGTAACAGGTAGCAGGTAGCAGGTCGCAAGTAACAGGTAGGTAGGTAGCACGTAAGAGGTAGCAGGTCACAAGTAGTAAGTAGCAAGTAGTAGGTAGCAGGTCGCAGGTAACAGATAGGTAGCAAGTAAGAGGTAGCAGGTAGCAGGTAAGAGGTCGCAGGTAGCAGGTTGCAGATAATAGATAACAAGTACCAAGTAACTGCTAAATGGTAGCAGGTAACAGGTAACAGGTAGCAGGTAACAGGTCGCAGGTAGCAAGTCGCAGGTTACAGGTAGGTAGCATGTAAGAGGTAGCAGGTACCATGTAACAGGTAACAGGTAGCAAGTAACAGGTATCAGGTAACAGGTAATTGGCAATAAATAACAGGTAACAGGTAGCAAGTAACAGGTAACAGGTGGCAGGTAATTGGCAACAGGCAACAGTTAACAAGTAGCAAGTAGCAGGTAACAGGTAACAAGTCGCAGGTAACAAGTAGCAAGTCGCAGGTAACAGGTAGGTAGCAGGTAACAAGTAACCGATAGCAAGTAATAGGTAGCAGGTAGTAGGTCGCAAGTAGCAGGTTGCAGGTTGCATGTAGCAGGTAACAAGTAGCAGGTAGCATGTAGAAGGTAACAAGTAACAGGTAACAGGTAGCAAGTAACAGGTATCAGGTAGCAGGTAACAGGTAATTGGCAATAAATAACAGGTAACAGGTAGCAAGTAACAGGTAACAGGTGGCAGGTAATTGGCAACAGGCAACAGTTAACAGGTAGCAAGTAGCAGGTAACAGGTAACAAGTCGCAGGTAACAAGTAGCAAGTAGCAGGTAACAGGTAGGTAGCAGGTAGCAAGTAACAAGTAACTGGTAACAGGCAGCAGATAGCAAGTAGTAGGTAGCAGGTCGCAGGTAACATGTAGGTAGCAAGTAAGACGTAGTAGGTAATAAGTAGCAGGTAGCAGGTAACAGGTAAGAGGTGGTAGGTAGCAGGTCACATGTAAGAAGTAGCAGCTAGCAGGTTGCAGTTAGTAGGTCACAAGTAGCAGGTAGCAGGTTGCAGGTAGCAAATAACAAGTAGCAGGTATCGGGTAGCAGGTAACAGGTAACAGGTAGCAGGTAGTAGGTAGTAGGTAGCAGGTAGCAGGTAGCAGGTTACAGGGTAGCAAGTAGCAGATAGCAGGTAGCAGGTAGCAGGTAGCTGGTAGCTAGTAGCTGGTAGCTGGTAGCAGGTAGCTGATAATAGGTAGCAGGAAACAGGTCTTATGGTAGATGGTAAATGGTAACAGGTAGCAGGTAATATCAGATAGCAGGTAATCGGTAGCAAGTAATAGGTAGGAGGTAACAGGTAATACGTAGCAGGTAGGAGGTAGTAGGTAGCAAGTAGCAGATAGCAGGTAACAAGTAGCAAAGAACAATAGTATTAGAGGAGAGAATAATAGAAAACAGAGAACTATAGTATTCAGGCTGATTGAACTTGTTATTTAGAAAAAAAAATTAGTATTCAAGCTGATTAAACTTGTTATTTAGAAAAAAAAATTGGGTATTAATACTACCCAGTTATGCATAAAATATAGGTAAAACAGTTTTGATTGTTGTAACTAACACATAACTTTATTTAATAACGTAATTTTAGAAATAAAAATTACTAACTATATTTCTTAAAAATCTAATCTGTATTATACAGTTTTACCTATTGGATTGACTTTGCAATCTGAATTTCATAATCCAATCTGAATTTCATATGTATTATGTGTTTAGTGATTTTAGTATTTTATTATTTGATTGCTGTTTTTATATGTTTTATTATTATGTGTTTATTATTTAGTTTTTTGTTTTATGTGTTTACTATTTAGTTTTTTATTTTTTGTATTTACTGTGTTTAATTTTTATAAATATATATATATATATATATTTTATTATATGTTTACTTTTTTTAAACAAATTTTATTGACAAGATACTGTTTAGTTTTTTATTTTTTTAATTTTAATAATTGTATTTACAGTTTTGTTAGATTTCTACTGTTTTGTTTATTTTTATATATATTTACTGTTTCTAATTTTTATATTGTATTTATATTTTTTATTATGTGTTTACTGTTTTTAATTTTTATAATTATATTTACACTAAGTTCGTTAAAAAATAACTCGCCTTTATGTATGAATAAAAATAATTGTTATCATAAAAGAAGAGTGATTAAAAAGAAGAGTAGCAAATTAATGATACCAAAATTGATAAATTTAATAAAATTTAGTGAACAAATGTTCATATATATTATTAATTTAATTTTCATTTTAAAAATAAAATACACGTTAAAGTAATGTTATTTTTATTTTAAATATAAACTAGTTAATATATATTTTATATTATATATTATTTTTATTATTATCTACAAAAATATAGAATTACGGATTCTCTCATCTAACATACATATATGGTATTTTATTTTACTCTTATTATAATTTAAAAGATATTTTTTATATTCTTAATTTATCTTTAATGATATTTTAAAAAAAATTAAATGTATAATGAGTAATATTGTAGTATATTATAAGATATCTAGTCGAAAATACAAGTTTTAACAACATTAAGTGGACGTGCCGGAGTGGTTATCGGGCATGACTAGAAATCATATGGGCTCTGCCTGCGCAGGTTCGAATCCTGCCATTCACGTTTTTGTGATTTTTATATATATGTTAAACCTAAACTCTTATTTTTAAATATCATTAATTATCAAACTTTTAAAAGTTATTTTTTAATCTTCTAATTTCTTATAACTCTTATTTTTTTACATATTACCTTAAAATTTACTTACTTTTTTTTTATTTTGCAAAATTATACTTACTTACACATTTATAATTTTTCATACTTTTTACTTGTTTATAAACCATTACTATTTTCCATTTAATTTTTCAACAAACATTATTTTTTTATAACAATTATAATTTTTTTTTCAATTAAAAAAGTTAGTTCTCTGCTTTTCACTCTGTTGTGAATTTTTATTATTTTAATATTATTAAAACATTAGTTTTCTACTCTCTTTTTTATAGTTTCAAACTTTTAAATATTACTTTCCAACATTCTATTTTAATATAATAATAATAATTTTTTAAAGCTTTATTTATTTTAAACTCTTATCTCTCCTTATAAACATTTCATCTACTTGCATATTTATACTTTTCTTAATTAAATATACTTAATTTTAATATTTTAGTTATTCTTCAATTTCAACATATTTCCATTTGAAGTTTTTTATTTTTAAATAACATTAGTTTTCTACTTTTTCTTATTGTCATCAAAATTTTAAATGTTATTATTTTCCTTTTTTTTATATCTATACATCTTATTTGCTCACTTTTTAAATATTTTGTAAAATTATATTTACTTACACATATTTTGTTTCTCACTTGATAATATAAACCTAACCTTACAAAATATTATTTTTCATTTTTTTCTTATAAATATTATCATGTTCCATACTTTTCATATATTTATAATTCTTAAATTTTACATTTATTTTTTCGACAAATATTACTTTTGGTGACAATTATATACTATTATAATTAAATATATTTTTAAATTTGTTTAATTTAAAAAACATCCCTTTTCTAATTTTCATCATTTTTTTGAATTTTTTTTTAATATTTTAAAAACAGTTTTATACTTATTTTCTTATAGTTTTCAAACTTTTAAATATTATTTTTTAACATTCTATTTTAATACAACCATTATTAATTTTTAAAGCTTTATTTATTACAACCCCTCTTCCCCCTCTTATAAACACTATATCTATTTACATATTTATATTTTTCTTAACGAAATATACTCATTTTTAATATTTTATTTGTTGTTTTCTACATATATCTAACATAACTTTTTATTTTTAAATACCATTAATTCTCAACTTTTTCTTGTTGAACTTTTAAAAGTAGGTTTTTATCATTCTAATCTCTTATAACCAATATTGTTGTCTTTATATATATATATATATATATATTATTTGCTCACCTTTTTAATGTTTTTAAAATTATATTTACTTATAGTTTTTCACTTAAATCTAATTTTATATATTATTATTTTTCATTTTTTTATAAGGTTCACACTTCATAAGTTTTCTATTCTTTTTCTTATAATTTTCAAACTTTTAAATATTAATTTTAATACATATATATTTTAAGGAAGTAACCAAAGTTAAGTCGTGTTTATGACAAAAAATAATTATAAAAGACTATTTATTTAGACACAAAGAATCTAATCCACCATAATAAGTCTGAATAATATAATATTTTTTGGAAAATGGACAATGCTGTGGATGAAAAAAAATGACAATATTAAATCTTTCTACTATTAAAGTTCTCAAAACATGTTTGGTTTCAATTGGGAATATGGAAAAGATTTCTTTAACAAAAAAAAACTAACATACATAAATTTCATAAACCATAATAATAATATAATAATATTTTAAATTAAAAAATAAATAAAATATGATTGCAATATTAGTTTATATATATATATATATATTCATATTCGTATACATCAATATAATGAATTATACAATGCATGGAAACGAATTTTCATAATCACATATACAAAAGTGTTATCATATAAATTTTAACGTGAGTATATTATTTTTCATTTTACATCATAACACAAACTAAAGCAATAACTAATTTCATCAATTTTATTGTTTATAAATAGTGTTTTGTTTGTCTCATATTTAACATGGGTACTTTTACTTTGGACATATATAATTACTTTTTATCTTTGAAAAGTTCATTATTATTAATTATTATATGATGTTTTTGTATGTATATTAATCTATTCATAACTATTTTTCAAATTCTTCTCAACTGATAATAATATAATAGAGATTATGTTTAACTCTTTTCAACTTTATCTCTCATATAGAATGTATCTTCAAACAGATAGTGACCTGGCATGTTGGTTGCAGCCCAGAACATTGACCCAACTATTCCCAGCTTCCTTGAGCAACCCTTTTGTCTTCATGATGCTTCTCAGTTCATCAACACGATCCCACCTGCCAATGGCTGCATAGAAGTTTGATACAAGAACAATATAGCTAGATTTATTGGGTTCCAACTGCAAGAGATGCTTTGCAGCCAATT
>Ga0123342_1000530_pt1 | contig 60631 bp, 32 predicted proteins | sample Turbeawhitnodule_FD_89960 | JGI IMG/M metagenome (GOLD analysis project Ga0123342, IMG submission 89960) | Root nodule microbial communities of legume samples collected from Mexico - Turtle bean Mexico white nodule | ecosystem: Host-associated > Plants > Roots > Nodule | place: Mexico: Nepantla... | reverse complement strand
TATATATATATATATATATATATATATATATATATATATATATATATATATATATATATATATATATAAAGAATAAGCTGTCTTCCATATTTCTCTTTTGGTAGAAAAAGAATTGGGCCTTGGATCCAAAAACTTGAATCCTATTTACTTCATTTTTTCCCTTCTTGACGTTATTGGTCAATAAGTCCAACAATACTAGTTGTTCCTTTTTGTATTTTTCTCTTGCATTATCCAACCCTAAACTCTTATTTATACATTCATACTCTTTCTTTTTTAAATAAAAGTTTTATCTTAAATATTATTATACAATTTGACATCTCAACTAAGCTGACACTTCAAGTAACAACAATCTTTTACCATCGCATGAAAACAGTATTATTAAAAAAGAAAAATATGGAAGACTAGACCAAAATTCATATATTAACAAAAACGATACATAGTAGACATACTCTTTCTTATTTCATTTTTTTGTTATTTTTTGTTACATTAGATATTAAAAAGATATTATCACATTTATTATTGTTTCTTTTTATTATCTCTTCCTTTTTTGAAGCCAACTTGGGGGTGGTGATTGTCATTTTCCTATATCACATATAAGGTGAACTATTATGGCAATTATCATCAGTACACTTTAGTTAGAATGTCTCTTTCAACTTGTTCCTGATTCACTCATAATTTTGAATCACAAGGCTAATAGGCCTTATGAACTTTTACACTGATGATTACAGAATAGAGCTAAGTGCTAATAACACTTGTTGTCTCCACCTTCTCTTCCAGCCTTGTGAGAGATGCTTATTGGTAGATACAAACACTTTACTAAGCTCTTAAAAGAGTGGTGAGAATTTAGTTTCATGCAGGTTTTGAATGGTACTAGAAATCTGTGTGCAGGATCACAAAGAAAGGGAAAAAACTTCAACATTCAGAATCTTCATGCAAAGTAGATCATGGCTTCTAGAATTCTTTCCACTCTGCATAATGTGTCTTGTTCTTCTGCTTCTTTTGTCACTAAACGTTGCATAGGTATAGAACTATCTCTTCTTTTTATAATGTGCATATTTTGAGTAAAAAAACTGAAATGATGAAAACCACCCTTTTGTGTTCTATGCTGGTGATATATGGGAAAGGGTGAATATGGTTTCTATAGATTGCATAGGAGAAAACAATTTAAAACATGAAAGGAAGTTTTGATTTTTGATAATGCAGCATGGTGAATTTGATATGAACTAAAACCTGATATTCTCAAGTATATCATGACGAATTTGGACAATACTAAAGTCATTTGCATATGTACATAATATGCCATGAAAGGGTGTGTTGAAGATTCTATATCTATCATATGTTCAAAATAAAGTATGTAAGTACTAATTAGATTAAGTTAGAATCAAACAAAATTTTAAGAAAGAGACATAGCACATACACACTTCTTAATTTCCTTAAAATAAAAGTTCAAAGAAGTGTCACAAATTGTTGATCCTATCTTAAAATCATAAAATTTTATTGTCTAAACAATTGGATGACTATTGACTAAATTTTCAGGCTTATCTTGTCTCTGGCATAGAAGTTTAAGTGAAACTGCTGCTTCTGCTGCTGATATAATGGCTAGCAAACCACCAGTGCAAATTGAACACAGTCAGCTTCTGATTGATGGACTGTTTGTTGATGCAGCTTCTGGTTTAATATCTTACCATTATGTGCTTAAAACATTGTTGTTTCATTGATATGAAAACATTCAATCTATGCCACAAAAACTTAATTTAGCAATTTTTCCTTTGTTAGGAAAAACTTTTCCAACCAATGATCCTAGAACTGGAGATACAATTGCCAGTGTAGCCGAAGCAGACGTTGAAGATGTAAATCGTGCTGTACGTGCTGCTCGCAAGGCTTTTGATGAGGGACCATGGCCAAAGATGACAGCTTATGTAATAAAACATTATTTAATCCTAATTTGCTTTGGGCTACAAGAATGCTACATGTTTTTTAAGTGCAACACTTTTGTCCATTATCTTTGATGAACTCCTCTAGGAAAGATCACGAATAATTTTGCGTTGTGCTGATATATTGGAGAAACACAATGATGAAGTTGCAGCAATTGAAACATGGGATAGTGGGAAGCCTTATGAACAGGCTGCAAATGTTGAAATACCTATGGTGGTACGCTTGTTCCGATATTATGCAGGTAACTAACTGCATTATCTTTGAGTTTTTATATCATGTAGTTATAGTATTGTATAACAAGGTGACATTCTATGGCATCTTTTCTGTTTTCTTCAGGTTGGGCGGATAAAATTCATGGTTTAACAGTTCCAGCTGATGGACCATACCATGTCCAAACCTTGCATGAACCCATTGGTGTAGCAGGGCAGATTGTACCTTGGAATTTTCCACTTCTTATTTTTTCATGGAAGGTTGCACCTGCTTTAGCTTGTGGTTGTACAGTTGTAATGAAAACTGCAGAACAGACACCACTTTCTGCCCTTTATGTGTCAAAGCTATTTCTTGAGGTAGTCTTATAACATACCTATAAATGTTTCATTATGTCCTAGCTGGGTTGGGTTTCACTTCTCTGACCATCTTATTATACTTGTATAGAGCAAGCAATTCCTCTTAAATCCATGCCTTCATCACTTTGAGATCGTTGAAATTACACATAGATATGATTAATATCTCGGGATTTTTACCATTCTAGTGTAATTTCACTTATTAATTAGCAAAATTGTTAAAATTTTCAAAAAATATTAAAATGGGTAAGTCGTGCCAAGGTGACACGAATTTAATATAATCAGATTTCAACTAAAGTCATACCACCTTACACGACTTATCCATTTTGGTAACTTTTACAAATTTTACCCATTTCGGTAATTACTTTGTGAAATTGCACCAGAATAGTAAAAATCCCCTCATATCTCATAGTTGGCTTTCGGGGTGAGGTCAAGTCAAAATCAATAAGATTCTACAAGAAAAAAAGTTCTTACAAGAATATTTGTCAGTTCTTACCATTTCACAATAGTAACTATATCAATAACCTCATCTTAGCCAAAATGAAATTAAGAAAAGGATAACCTCTTCCTTTAAAGAGAATGTGAACACGTCTTTAATGTTATGATTGTCACTCTTATTAATTAGACCTCTAGGAAATTAATAGCTTCAATTTAAAATGAACCAAATAATGCAATTCCAAAATTGCTCACAACAAGAAGATTGTGATCCTGCCTGTGCCTATACTTCTGTAATTGTCCTCACTGATGGATTTGATGCAATAGGCTGGACTTCCTCCTGGAGTTCTGAATGTTATCAGTGGCTTTGGTCCTATTGCTGGAGCAGCTCTGTGTACTCATATGGATGTTGACAAGGTACTTTAGAAGATTTAGTGGAATGATTCTCCTGAAACTTTAAAAAAAGGGTAGAAGGTGTTTTAATTATCTTATGATTTGGTTAACATTTCTTTTAGTTCCTTTTTTAAAAAAGAATGATTTTGGTCCTTGTATTTATGAAATGTGGTAAATTTTGTTAGTGGCCAAATCAAAATAAAGTATAGAATTAGGGACAAAATTCACCACATTTTAGAAACTTGGGAACCAAAACCATTGTTTTCAATAGGTACTAAAACCAATTTTGACCAGATCTTTAGGACTTGTAAAAGACATTTTAATATATATATATATATGTGTGTGTGTGTAAAATTTTACTCTGCTGATTGTCTCTGCAATACATATATGCATCAATTTATGCCTATATAGTATAATAAAAATTGGTTGATTTTGTTTTTGTAGCTTGCTTTCACAGGATCCTCTGACACCGGCAGACGGGTACTAGAACTCTCAGCACGCAGTAACCTGAAGCCGGTAACTCTGGAGCTGGGTGGAAAATCTCCATTCATTGTCTGCAAGGATGCTGATATTGATGCAGCTGTTGAAGCGGCACATTCTGCATTATTCTTTAATCAGGTTTGATTATCCTAATTTCATTATGAGGAATGATAACAACACAATCTACTTCAGATAAAATTTGCAGTTTTTAATAAATTTTAACCAACAATGAAGGGTGTCTTTAAAATAGTAATTTAAAGAGTGTATTGCTAGCATTTCTCTTCGGTTATAATTCACAATGAGAACAATGCATTCTCAATTTTTTTACTTATTGCATATGTTCCAATATGGTTCAAGCTGTGTTGTTTTGCTTCTGTATAGGGGCAATGTTGTTGTGCTGGTTCTCGCACATTTGTTCATGAAAGCATATATGATGAATTTGTGGAAAAGGCTAAAGCTCGTGCTATTAAACGTGTAGTTGGAGACCCTTTCAAAAGTGGGGTTGAGCAAGGTCCTCAGGTATCTATGAACCTTTCTGAATTAGCTGTAAATCTTGGTTCAAACAAGAATAACCGCCTAAGTTTTTCAATAACTTGTTCAAGTAAAAGAGCCTATGCTTTTGCAATTGCTCATTCATAATCAAATCAACAAAAAACTTCAATTAGTTTCTTCAACTTATGGTCGATAAATCCTAAGTATCTGGCTGACATCTTAAAGGGTGATGGCATTGATAGTTGTATGTGTTTCAGATTGATTTTACACAATTCAAGAAGATCCTGAAATATATAAGATCAGGCATTGAAAGTGGTGCTACATTGGAATCTGGTGGTCAAAGAGTTGGCTCAAAAGGCTACTACATCGAACCAACTGTTTTCTCAAATGTTCAGGCATGATGACACTTCCAATTAATAATGGTTCTATTTCTAAACAAGTGATAACATAGTTCCAAAAGTAGGAGTAAATAACTTTCTTTCTTAATATTATAGGACGACATGTTGATAGCAAAAGATGAGATATTCGGTCCGGTACAATCTATCCTGAAATTCAAGTATGCTACTAATCACTAGATAAAAGTGTCATCATGTATGTACTTTTGCACATTCTTCAGTAGTCCCTCATCTTAAATTCCTCTTAATTCTGTGCTATGAAATAAATCATAGGGATCTAGAGGAGGTGATAAGAAGGGCCAATGCAACTTCTTATGGCCTGGCTGCTGGAGTTTATACTCGGAATATAGACACTGCCAATACCTTGATGCGGGCATTGCGAGTTGGAACAGTATGGATCAACTGCTATGATATCTTTGATGCAGCAATACCTTTTGGTGGATATAAAATGAGTGGTCAAGGGAGAGTAAGGGGAATCTACAGCCTTAGAAGCTACCTTCAAGTTAAAGCTTGTGTCACTGCTTTGAAGAATCCTGCATGGCTCTAGTTTTCCACTACCTAAGTGTTTTTGTTCTTGTCTAAGAAAAAGAACCAGCAATGCATCTTTCGTGGAACATTCCTAAGGCATTGAATTTGCCAAAGTATTCCTAGTGCCATTGTTTTTAAACATTAAATGAAATTAATAAATGTATTTTTAAGGTTCTAGTAATCAAAGAATCTAAGTAAATAAAAGATGTGTTATAAATCACGTACAGAAAATAGTCTTAAAAATTTGCAAACCAATGTTCATAACTCTGATTATAAAAGGGATATCATTAATTACACTTTTATGAATTAGAAATATTGTCTGCTGGAGTTTCTGTAGTAGATGCCTTCCTTCCTCTATTTGAAATAAATAGAGGCCTCTTATAGTCTTTTGAAAACCTGTTCCATGCATGGACGTTGTTGGTTCAGATTTGTTCATGATAGAAATAGTTTAAGTGTAAAATCAAATGTTTATTCAGAATACTCTCCTTGAAGTTTAGTGTCTCAACAAACATCAGCACACAATTCAGAATACTTCGGAATGTGACTTACGAAGCACACATATCTATGATGCTCATCCATGTAAAACTAGACTCATACTAATTGAGATTTGAGAATTAGAATTACAAATCAACTTGTTGTTACCATATTTCTAAGCTAGAATTAAGCTTCCCGAAATAGTCATTATTATTCACATGGTGATTTGTTACAGAACTAATGAATTTTTTCATCAGTTAATGTAAATTTTCATTTCATTATAGATGTTTAACTAACCATATAACACATTAACAACTTCACTATCAGTCTTCAGTTTAAGGTTTACAAGTTAATTCGAAATCTTAACAAAGGAATAAGAATAAGAAAGTAATTTGAAAATTAGAGCTTGGGCTAAATGTTGTCCCTAAGCTCAGAGGTATGGTTAGAGTGGAAGGAGTCCATTTTACGCTTCTGGTTCATATTCTGCAAGGATAAGAAAAGTCCAAGATTTGCATACGAGTAAGAAGTTCAAAACTTGCCTCAAATTGGAACCTAAAACTCAGAACTTTTTTGTTCATGAAGTTTGTGGCATCAACAAGTGCTATGTAAAAGAATATCCTAGTAGATGCAGATAGCAGAAGCCCTTAAGCCATTAGTAAAAACTTAATTATCATAAGCATCAAAGAAACACAGCCACTATACAAGACCAAACCCCATACCTGTAACAGAACTAGTCTTTTGTAATACAGACTGGCATCATTGCATGTCAGCTTCTCTGATCCGTAATTTGGTGCTTCAAAATTAGATCCATCGGCTGGGTAGAAAGCCAGAAAACACCATATGTTTGGAGTTTAAAATTATCAAATAATTAAAAACAAGACAATGAGAAATGCATGTATAAAAACTAAAAATAACATTCTCTTACACATGAAGAAAGAGAGAACAAATTTAATAACATGTTAGTTTGATGATTTATTTTTTACAGGAAAAATAATGATGGTCAAGCAATGAAATGAACTCATTCTATTTTCACTTACTCCATTATGTAGCACCTATAAGTGTTGCAAATGTGAATGAGGTATACACGATCCAAGAGATTCTATGCAGCAAAGAGCAGTACATGAATAGCCCACATGCATGGGTCTGACAAGTAATTTAATAGTTTTCTACAAAAATGTTAAGAAATCAATGCTTGAAGATGGAAAGTGAAAGATAATGGCTATACCTGGAAGAGGCTCTTTGAAACTCTGAGAATGGTAAGCTGTATCACTAACACATGTCTCTTTGGTTTACTGCATGCCATTTATAACATAGCCAACTTCTTTAGTAAGCAAGATTCCAGTTGGTGCAAGTTTAGGATGCATGCTGCCTGTATCTAAAGCTTCATATGACTGCCTACTAGCTGCAGAAGAAATCGTATACCCCTTATGCAGGACACCATCAACAATAGCAACATGGCATTTTTACCCCCTTTCTATCTTAGTATGAATAAAACAAAACCATGCATAGAGGAGAATCACTCCTCCCTTGAGGGGAATGTATGCGTATGACTGCCAAAAGCACTTGCTCAAGACCCTCTACAGTTTTAATAGATGTTAGCAACACATCACTAGGGTCAAAATAAAAACCAACTTTAATAAGGCTTTTAGCCCAATCAGGATCCGCAGTTGGCTGGTGAACCGTGGTTATAACAGGTACAATTGTTAGGTTAGACACAGGCTGTCAGGCAAGGTAAAAGTTCACAGCAGTTTGTGCTTGGACTCCCTGAGCAGCATCAACAACCAAAAGCAGAGACAAGCTGCCAGTGACCTTGACACTTCGTGAGTAAAGTTCAAATGCACATGTATGTCAATAAAATTCAGGGAAATTTTGGTGACTCCTTTCCATCAAGGTAAACTTTGCCATCTGTGCTTAAAGAACACTGTCTGTCTGGGCCTTAAACTATGATTTTCCTTTCCATCTCCACCTAGACGTTTTAACTTCACCAACTAAGCTTTTGATCAACAAATTGGAAGACTTTTATTTAATCAACATACTATAAATCATTAAATAGTAATTCACAGAAATAACATGTTAGTACAAAGAAAAATCCACCAAAATCAGGCGGCAATAGTTGTTGTTGTATTTGAGACTAAATGATGCTACATTATAACCGTAGAGGTAGAAACACCAGTAGTGTTTCCTCTAGACGGTGGTAAGACACTTTGCAATTTTTTAATCATCTGGTCAAGCTCTTTCAACTTGTCCATGTCACCTGCCTGCAACAAAAACCTCTCCAGCATCAGAAATGATGCACTACTCATATGTCTTCCTCTCTCCAACATTTGTTTGGAGCACTCAAAAGCTTCATGCACCAAACCCCTTGCACACAATCCAGTGACCAGAAGATCTAAAGCTTGAGCATGGGGACAGTACCCTTTCTCCACCAGGTACTTCCATAGACCTACACTTAAATCAAGCCTATAATTTTGACAGAAATACTTTATCAGCATCACAACGGTCCTTGTTTTTGGAACAAAACCCCTCTGAGTCATCTTCTGGTAAAGCTCACTCACACCTTCAATCCCTCTTGATCTCATCAATCCTAAGAACATTGTATGGTAAGTCACACTGTCAAGCTCAATGTGTTTTTCAGCCATCTCATCCAGCAAGGAAAAAGCAGATTCAATATCTCTATTTCTAACCAAAGCAGTAACTAGAGCATTATAAGCCCCAGTGTCAGCAACCAATTTTCTCGAAGGAATCTCATTAAACAACTGCCACGCCTTGCCTATATTTCGAGCCAACCCTGCTCCATGAATCAAAGTAGTTATAGTTTCAATGGTAGGGACAACATTCCTCCCCTCCATCTCCTCCATAAGTCTCAAAGCGTCACCAAAACAACCTTTCTTACAGTAAGCATCAATCCTAACATTAAATGTCACTCCATCCGGACTAAAACCACGCCTAACCATTTCATGATAGAAAATATCAACAGAAGTAACATCACCCGATTCTTTGAACCCCAAGAGCAGAATATTCATGGACTTGGTATTAGCACTAAACCGTGGCACGAGCTTTGCAAACACGGACCTGGCTTCCTTCATTTGCCTCTGTGTGCAAAATGCTTTAAGAAGCACATTGAACTCGTCAGTGCCAAACTCCCTGCCAACAAACACTTGATCTTCCATCCTTCTAAACCCATCAAGGGTGTCCTCAAAGGACTGGAATTTGGCGATTTTGGAGAGCACAATGCTCATTGACTTAAGGGTGAGCAAAGAAGGGTGGGTTCTTGCAATGTCCTGCAACAGGACCCAAGTTTTGTCGAAATAACGCATTCGTGCAAGGATGTGGAGAGTCATGTTGAGTGAATCAGGACTTAGGGGGGAATGGGAATGGATGAGGCAGTAGTTGAAGAACTCCAAGGCCTTGAGGCCATTAGAATGTGAAGAAAACAAGCGGCCGAGAACGTTTTCCACAAGGGTAGTGGAGAAAGTGGAAGGAGGGAGGAGGTGGAGGAGTGTAGCGTGAAGGGGTTGCAATGGGAAAGGGTGGTCGTTGATGATTCTGGTGAGTGTGTCAACATCAACTGCGACCTGTGAACATGATTCAGGACTGCCAATAGGATTTTGAGAAAAAGTAGGTGACTCCTTTCCAACACTACAATCATCACCATTTATGCTATGCTTATAGAACATTCTTGTTGTCTTTGCTTTAACCATGATTCCCATTACTCTCTCCACCTAAGACATTATAAAGTTAACCAACTAAGCAACACAAGAAAAACAAAATCCAAGAAATTTAACATAATATTTTTGAAGAAATAACTAATCCGCCATACCTTTTACAAATAAGTTCATCCACAAACTAATTTTGATTTGATTTGTAGGAAAAGTTGAATTCACTTTACAATCTTACTTCTCCAAAAGCTAATTTTAACAATTTGAATATTACACTAAAAATTAAATTTTTTTCATCTTTTCAATCAACCCATTATCTCATTCTACATCATAGTGAACCCAACACTACACTCTTTGAACAAGAAGCAATTTTCTACAATACCCATTTCGTCTAACATAGCAAAAGTCCATGCCCAAATGAGAAAAAATGAAAATTTTCAGCAACAGTACCTGAGACTCATCAAAATAGTGAGGTTGTCCACGGCCTTTCCTTTGGGTGGAGTTACCATGGTTAAAATGTGCAGCCGAGAAGCTTCTAACGAGCTCTAGAGGGTACTGCCTCAAACCTATGGAGCTTTTCCCTCTGGTGCTGTTTAGGCTTGGAAAGTGTTGATGGGTTAAAGGATTGAAATTGAAATTGCAGAAGAAGCGTAGATAATCCGATAGCTTCAAGCTCTTGGAAGCCATTTCACAGTCATGGAGGAAATGTACCTTCGGGTTACATTTGGATGGATGGTTTCAACCCGGTTCAATATGACAAATTCTTTGAAAAAAAAAAACTATTTAAAAAAAAAGTTGTTGGACTTAAAGTGAGGCCCAACCCACTAATTTGTAGTCTTGTCTATGAAACGGGAAGAGAAAGGAAACCAGAGACGCAGGGAGAAGAAGGTCGAAACGCAAAACAACCTGGGAAAGACACCAACACAGATCTGTTCCTGCGACAGAAGAACGCAACAACAACACCCCAAAAGCACAGAAAGTTGCAAGAGAGAACCAGTGACCTCGGAATTGTTACCAAGGTGCGTTCTGCATAAATCATGACCTAGAAACAAACAATTTCAGTGTCGTTTTTTGCTCTCTTTTTTTCCTAGTGTCCAACTGAGCTCGCTGAATCCACTCTAAACTCGCGAATTTACACGAGTTTGCTCGAGTTCACACGACCCTACTAAAAAAAGATTCTACTTAACTAGGTTCGAGTTTATTAAGACTCGCAAATTTAAGAATTTGTATTCAGTTAATATATGTTAAATTTATCATTTTTACCGTTTTTAAGGTAGACCACCTTGGCCCTTAGACTCATCTCGGATTCAGCGGTTATAGCTTTCAAGGACAGTTCGTTACTAGGCATGAGAATGGGAGAAAATGGTTACCTCGGATTCAAAGGTTATAGCTTTTATCCACTTACAAGTATTTATTAAATGATTATAAATATGAGATTTAATTAGAAAAGTATTTATCAATTGGAAGCCTAGTGTTAATAATATTAAGTAAATATTAAAAGAAAGAGTGGTTATGATTATTGAACAAAAATTTTACCTTTCTGTTAATATTTTTTTTGTAGGAACTTGAGGCAAAATGAGAGTGATTCAGAAGTTTTTCGTTGCATCATTGTTCATGTGGGCAATCCCCATTGCAATATTGTATGCTTTTAATCACAACATGCTTCCTGGTAAGAGTCTAATGTACTTAAGTCTTTATGAGTTGTTGTTGTTGTTGTTTTGAAGTGGGTGTTGGTTAGTACTCTAATATGTGTGATTTATATCATCTATCTATCAGCTTGACTGGTTGAGTTTGTGAAGTTCATTTTAAGGGCAAATGTAGAGTTTCTCATTATTTCAAGCCAACCTTTTGTTAGTTGTTTTTTTTTTTCTGTTGTTGATGTGATGGTATTTTACTTTCTCTTTTTTGAGCAAATAGAGTATGTATGCACTCACGATTCTCAGCGTCATCCAATCAGAAATTGTCATGCATGATTTTTTGGTTGGCTTTGACAATAATTATCTCAAAAGTAGTTTCTACCATGATTTTTAGTTGATGATGTTTAAAAAAGACTATTGGGCCTTGTGTGGTTACTATTTTCGAAAATGGTTTTTGTTTTCTGAAATTTGTTTGTCCTGATTTTATTTGGAAGTGTTTGTCTCCTTAGCACGTTTCTGTTTTCTAAAAGTTTGTTTTCTGATGTGACTACTTCAATAGAGCTCTTGAAGAAAATAGAAGATGATGAAAAAAACATCTCCAAGCTGTTTCTGTTTTTTATCTTTAAAACGCATGTTTTGGAAATAATTTTGAAACTTAGTAGATTTTGGCTGAGAAATTGATTGCTGAGTAGTGAGCAGTGTAGATTTTTTTTAAAATACAGATTTTAAAACAATAAAGTGAAAAGAGAACATAAAATGCCCTTGGTCCTGACATTGAATTTGCCTTTTTCAAATCATCTAGGAAGTTTTATCTCTATACATATATACCTAGCCTCTTAGGAAATGGGTAGTTTTGCCCATATGGTATGGTATATGTATATGCTGTTGCACGGGAAGATAATTTTCTGCTTCTGATGGAGGTTATTTTGCTAACAATTTGTATTAGAATCATTGTAATGGAGATATGCGTTTAAGTCAATCCTCATCTATGGTCTGAAAAAGTAAACTGTGAAAACCTGTTGTTCACTATGCATATTGGAGTTAATTTTTAGCTCTATGTACAACTTTTAAATGGTTGTTAAAGGGTGATGCTCTTTATTTTACTTCTGTTCTCTCTTTCGTCGTTATAAACTGATTGCATCATTACCTATGGAATTGAGTTAACAAGTTATTCACACACACCCCATTCTAACCAGAAATTGTTGTTGTTTGACTTTTTATTACCACAAAAGTTAATATGGGAAATTAGTTTCAATGTATGTCTATGTGAATTTACTTTTGACTTGGAAATGCCACAATTGCCTAACCTCAAGCATTGAGGTACTGGAAAATTTATGGCACTTAAGCTCAGTTGGAAATGGTTGTTTGTCCGTACTTTTGTGATAAATGCTTTAAGTCAATGCTTCAAAATGCTATCTGGATCACTTGATTCCTTAAGCAATTTTTTTACTACTTTAATCTGTATTACTTGTCTTGCTATACTGACATCTAGGTATATTAAGGCTCTTCAAATGTTGATTTCTCTATTCTCAACAATCTTATCATTTTTCATTATATTTTAATTTTCATATATTGTCAGTATAAAGATATTTAGAGTTTTATTAACCAATTACAAATCAACTTAGATAGATGACTTTGAAGTTAATTATTATAAAACTCAATAATCTTACCATATATATCAGTCTATGGTGGCATGACAATGTAAAACCTTTAGACTGTCACTGAATTCTGATTTTGTTCTTTTCATTTCATGCCTTTAATGTTACCCAACCTGTTGTGAACAAGACCCAATTGAAAAATAGAATGGAAATTGCAAAACTACCACCTTAACCCTACTGTGTTTCCTTGTTTGTACCAGGAGCATCCAATTTGTCCCCTTACTCTATGACACTAGTGAGTGGATTTCTTGCTGTGATATCTGTCAATGTAGTCATAGCATTTTACATATATTTGGCAATGAGAGAACCTGCTGATAAACACGAACCTGATCCTAAATTTGTTGCTGAGGCCAAAGCTAGCATTAATCAGCCTACAGGGGATGCTCAGCAATCTTCACAGGCTGTTAAGAAAGAACAGTAGATGGTGTTTTGAGACCCCTTTGTTTCTACTCACAAGTTGTTCATCTTGGAGAGGAGAGGGAAGAACGGGGATGAAGGGAGAAGGTCCTGAATCGTGTGCCAATCATGCTTATGTTATCAAGTTTGCACATTCGTGTTTTCATGTGTTAGTTTCATAGCGTTCTATTATACACATTCAAAGTTCCTTTCAGTTATGAATGTTTTAGACGGTTTTGTATCCATTTGACCATTGTGTTTTCAATGCATTGGAGAAAATTATTTTTTATGTTTGATTTATCTGCAACATTAAGATAAATGAACTACACTTCCCATATAATGCTATCAATGTTAGTGGTATTATTCTTCAAATCAAAATTAAATTACAATTCAAAAATGGTAATTATTGGCTATTTTAATTGTTAAAAAAGTTACTAAAATATAATGTCTCTGAATGGCTGTAACCTTTAATGAGTTAGAACCGAAGTTCTACTTCAGTTAAGTATTCAACATTAACGAAGTACTTGTGCTCAGAAGATTAAAAAGGGACAATGAAAGAAAATTAATCACAACCAAATGGAGCAAAAATCAAAATAACTATGATAATACTAGAAGACTAATTGTTCATCAATCAAATATGTCAACAATATTAGTTTTTTGAGCTACCCCTCACAAAGCTGAAATTATTCTGCATGAAGCAAAGTGGTAACTGATATCTGATTTCAGTTGAATCTTTTGTTAGTGTTCTCTTGATTCTACTCCTCTCTGACCAAGTTCAGACTTCCTAATGTTGGATTTTCCATGATAACATTTGTTGATGGACCATTTTCTAGGCTTTCTCTCAGCTGTACCAATACCACCATATTGTCATGTTGCTGACTTCTTGTGGCAGTTTGGCTCTCCCTAGACACACTATTTGGTGCAACCAAGTAGTCACTGTTACCTATAACTTGGTTTTCACTATGAGAATGAGCATTGGACCTGCAAATTGGACATAAGGGTGTCTTGAGAAGCCATGTGTCCACACACTGAGCATGAAAACTGTGCTTGCAAATAGGTAACAACCTGCACTTATCTCCAGTGATGAGGCTCTCCAAGCAAACTGCACAATCCACAGGGCTGCTTGTGTTGCCTTTGGCAACATAATCATAACATGGAAGCTTCTCCAAGTCATCTATGGACATGCTTCTAGCCCCGTTTGCACCCCTCTCAACCATAGATCCTCTCCTAGAGAGTCTCTCCGAAATACAAACATGAAATATGATCAGGACCACAAATCCCACAAATATTAGCACCACTGTTACAATAACTGACATTATACACTCTAATGCTTAAATGGAAATCTCACAATCTTTTGGACAGAGACTACAAGTATTCTCCACAGAAAACAGTTTTGCTGGAACTTGGTAGGATCAGAATGAACAATAAAACTCTCCCTCTGAGTATCTTACACAGTTGCATATTGAAGACTCAAATTAAAAAACAACAGATTAAGTTGGAACAGTTCCATGTCAATAGATCCATGCGTTTGTTAGTAAAAGCTCAAAAAACATGGATTCATGATGCTACATTGACAATATTCTATTGAAACCATTTCCTATCTATGCATGTGTGAAGCAAATGCTGAGAAAGTACCAAAAAATATGCCATGAAAAGTAGAATTGTAGCACAAGAAAAAGGGAGGTGGTTTTGTCATAGAAACACAAGTTTGTTTGTTTGATGAACTTGGAATTTCATTTATAAGAAGTTAAGGACACAGTTGAACATCATCAATCAGCATGGTTCTTCTTTGTTTTTTTCCCTTTTTGTCTGTGTTTTTGTGTATTAGGTGAGTGTGGAATGTTGATGGAGTGGGTGGGAAAGTAATCAGTTTTTAACAAGTGGACACAAAAAATCACGGTTAGCTTGCCTTTGAGCCTTTTCCTCTTTATCTTCTTTCCCTTTTTTCTCTTTACTTTCTCTTTTACTTTGTCTTTGGTTTTGGCACTATCTACTACCACCTTTTTGTGTTACAATGAGACAAATGGAACCAAAGAGTTTATTAAACATGTGTAACAGTTCTTACTACGTGAATTTTTTTTTTTTTCATATCTTCATTTTTCTTAAAAATTATAGTTTTTATCTTTTCTTATTATTTGATTTGGTTTCTTATATGAAAGCAATTCAAATCCAATGCATTTGGGTCTTCTCGAATTAAAAAAATTGCTATTTAAAAGACAAGTTGAAAGATTTTTTCTACTAATATTAATTAATACATGAAAAAATATTTTTACATAGATGACTAGCATTTTTTTAATAGGCTCAGCTTATGTAATTTTGAAGACTCTAATATTATTTTCTCGGTTTTAATTTATATTTCTAAATTTTAACCTAACAAAAATACATATCATATAATTTTTATATGCGCAAAAATTCCACTTTCTTAAAAAATAAAATACAAAATAGTGTATTAATATTATTTATCTTAATCCAGATATACACTTTTGGTCCTATTTTTTCTTCTTGCACCCCTATAATTTCTACCTGCACTTTAATCCTTTTCTCTTCGTATGGGTTGCAGGAAGCAAAAACCTGTTATTCAACAGCAACAACCCAATCACGTGGGTACGTATTTCACTTACAAGGACAAAATAAAAGCCCAATTTAAAGTCATTCAATTAGCACCCCCAATTACTATTAAAACCCATAAGATAATAATATTATTTATATAACTTAAATATGTTTTCAGCTCTTGAAGTATAATTATATTCTTGATTTTTTTTCTCTAAATTTTTTTTATTTATCTTTGGTTTTTGTAAAAAAAAAGTCCTTGTTATTGTGATTTTAATCCTTCTAAAATATCAATTTATTTTAAGGTCACATACAATAAAAACATGTGTTTTTATTGTGTATTTGGACAAAAAATTATTCCACTTGAATTATGGAGTTTTTATCTACTTAACAACTAAAAATGTTTACAAATACAATGTGTATTGTTGAAAACTGAAAGACATTTGACGTACCAATTATTTGACTCAACAACAACTATATTATATCCAATAAGAAATTATTCAACCCATAGAAAAAATATAAATAAGTAATTCAAAGATAAGAAGTAATGATTGTTTTAACCATGACATTTGTGACCTAGATATATTCACATATAATTTCAGTATTGAGTGTCTTTGCAAATAAACTCAATCATTTAACCAATAGACCAAAAGGGATCACCAGAGGTTGAAAGACTAGAAAAAAAAAAAAAACACTAAGAGACCAAGAGACTAAAGAAGGTGTTGAAAATGGGAACTTGATAGACGATAACCGATCTTGTAAGAACACCATGCAATTGTTAATACATGACAAGTGAAAATTGCCTAACCAATTACAATGATCAATCATATTTCCTTATCCTTAACTTACTTTGAATTAAACAATAAACATTTGGAAAATACATATAACATGATGTGAACACGAAGAAGATCAATTAAACTTCCCCAACAATACAAAACACGTGTCACTCGATCCATAACCAACTAGACTTGCATGCATAGTCGCCCTGCAGGCCTAATCGGTTGTGGAACGAGGAACACATATTTTGTATAGTTGGAATAATTTAATTTGTAACGTGAATATGTGATGGTCAATCAAATGATTAACAAATTATCATTCTCCACACCGATTATACAATTGTATAACATCAGATAGCTTTACAAATGATGTTCACATTCCACAATCATCATATATGAAAAAAAATAAGTGAAGGCAAGTGTGAGATAATATTTACTTGTGAATTTTGTAAGCTTTCTAGAGTCAAGTTTCACTTCCAACTAATTAAGCAAACCATTTTTAATCAATTATAATCAAACTATATAATTGTAATTAGATATGAATAACCAACATTTTTCACATCCATCATCACATTTTATTTATAAAAAATTTTATGTTAGATATCATTATACAATTTGACATCTCGGTTAGATTAACACCTCAAATAACAACAATAATTTATCATTATATAAAAAAAAAATATTATTATTATTATTTTAAAAATACAAAAATATAGAGCACAAATCCTCACACTTTATATATGTTCAAATCTCCCTTTCTTTCTACTCATTTCTCTCCATCGAAACTGTTATACTAACCATTATATTTTAGTCAATAAATCAATTCTTGGAAAGTGTAAAAACTCCATTCAAACAAATCATTAATGTTTATAGAAAATTGATATTTTCTAAAATTTAAATTTTATTTATGGTCAACATAAAACGGTCGTTGCAGTTAAAAAAAGCATAGAAAAACTGTCAGCTAATAAAAAAACGGTCGTTAATATAACAGTTAAACAGTTATTTTCTACAAACTCTTTAATATAGTTATTATAAAATTAATAGTTACAATAAAAACAATTAAATAACCATTTTAAAAATAAATGTTCCATTTTTTATTAGTTCCCTTTATTGATCCCTATTCTACACTACAGAAAACGAAAAAAAAAACATAAACAGAGAAGCATATGAAAAAACATGGTCACACAACCGACACATCCCCACACCTTTTACAAGAAAATACAATCTCACCTTAAATTAAAATTAGCTCAAAATAAGATTTTTAATAAATTAATAAAAATGAATTTTAAAAATTTACAAGCAGTTATTTACCTATATAAAAATATTTGTTTTATAATTTTTTTCCTATAAAGGTTAATAAGAAAATTTCTTCAAATAAGTTTATGGTTTAATTTACATCCATTTTTAATTCTTTTCCGTCAAATTTTGAATTTTAACAAAAGTTAAAGTAAGGGTAAATTAAACACATACTCAATAAATATATTAAAAACTAAATTTCACATTAATAGATGATGAGTATAATTTTATTCACACTTAATAATTTTAATTATAGATTATTGGATTGTAATTGTAAATAGATTCATTGTTTTAATTAAGATTAATCTATTTAAATTTATTTTTACATGTTATTTCTATTAATTCTATATTTTTAGGGTAGACGGTCTAATATAACTGTTGTTGACCTTTAATTGTTGTTTTGTAAATAGTTTTTTAATGCAGGTTGACAATTCAATTATGTCTTTAATTGAACTTTATGAACAATCTTTTTTGCACATGATAAAAATATTAAAAGCCTACGCGAACAAGGTATTGAGTAAATTAGTGTACGTCGTGTTTCATTAATGATATTCAATTGTCTTTTGGTTAACATATGGTTGAACAAATTAAATTTATTTAAATGATTGAATTAGTGATATATTTAGCAACTGATGAATAATTTACTGCTATAAATACTTGATTGTCAACATGCTTCCTGTCTTGTAATCTCTACTTTATAATTTATTTTTTCACAACAATCTCAACAAACCTTTCATTCGTTGTTATTTTTAACCCTGTTAATCACAGGTAAGTTTTAAATACTTTATTGATTGGATTTACTATTAGATTTTTTGAAATACGACTTTGGATCATTTGACATTGTCTATATTATCATTATAATATATAAAGAATATATGAACAGTGTGTTCATTACTCCTGAGTATAATTGATTATAGATATTTTTTAATAATAAATCATGATTTATTTTATTTTTTAACACGTGTTTGTTTATCGTAACCGTTTCTCGTATCTTAATTATGCAATCAACTTAATTATAATAAACAAATCAACCACGCATTCTCAATTCTCATATGCGACGTAGACGTACCTTGCATGTGCATGCAATTGGTATGGAAGAGACAGTTTATCATAACATTTTCATGCATTGGCTTATAATAAAAGAACGACAATTATCCAATATTATGATTTTTACACAAGACTTTTTGCATATACGTAAACCATGCACAATTTAAATTGTACGCAATTGTAAGTTTTTTATGACAAACTTTAAAAAATCTCGTGATTTTACACGAAAGACACAATAAAATTTGAAAAACAGAGTCATACTACATTTATTTTAATTATTTTCATCACACTTACAAGAGTCAACTTCTCTCTCATCATCATTTTTTATATAACTTTGCAATAATTCATTGAACCTAACGCATATGCATGCAATTGGTATGGAAGAGACAGTTTCTCGTAACATGTTCATGCATTGGCTTATAATAAAAGAACAACAGTTATCCAATATTATGATTTTTACACAAGACTTTTTGCATATACGTAAACCCATGCACAATTTAATTTGTACGCAATTGTAAGTTTTTTATGACAAAAACCTTTAAAAAAACTTGTGATTTTACATGAAAGACACGATAAAAGTTGAAAAACAGAGTCATACTACATTTATTTTAATTATTTTCATCACACTTATGAGAGTCAACTTCTCTATCATCATCATTTTTTATATAACTTTGCAATAATTCATTGAACCTAACGCATATGCATGCAATTGGTATGGAAGAGACAATTTCTCAGAACATGTTCATGCATTGACTTATAATAAAAGAACAACAGTTATCCAATATTATGATTTTTACACAAGACGTTTTGCATATACGTAAACCCATGCACAATCTAATTTGTACGCAATTGTAAGTTTTTTATGACAAAAACCTTTAAAAAAACTCGTGATTTTACAGACACGATAAAAGTTAAAAAACAGAGTCATACTACATTTATTTTAATTATTTTCATCACACTCATGAGAGTCAACTTCTCTCTCATCATCATTTTTTATATAACTTTGCAATAATTCATTGAACCTAACGCATATGCATGCAATTGGTAGAGACAGTTTCTCAGAACATGTTCATGCATTGGCTTATAATAAAAGAACAAAAGTTATCCAATATTATGATTTTTACACAAGACTTTTTGCATATACGTAAACCCATGCACAATTTAATTTTTATGCAATTGTAAGTTTTTTATGACAAAAACCTTTAAAAATTCTCGTGATTTTTCAGGAAAGACACGATAAAAAATCATACTACATTTATTTTAATTATTTTCATCACACTTATAAGAGTCAACTTCTCTCTCATCATCATTTTTTATATAACTTTGCAATAATTCATTGAACCTAACGCATATGCATGCAATTGGTATGGAAGAGACAGTTTTTCAGAACATGTTCATGCATTGGCTTATAATAAAAGAACAACAGTTATCTAATATTATGATTTTTACACCAGACATTTTGCATATACGTAAACCCATGCACAATTTAATTTGTACGCAATTGTAAGTTTTTTATGACAAAAACCTTTAAAAAAACTCGTGATTTTACACGAAATACACACGATAAAAGTTGAAAACAGAGTCATACTACATTTATTTTAATTATTTTCATCACACTTATGAGAGTCAACTTCTCTCTCATCATCATTTTTTCATTGAACCTAACGCATATGCATGCAATTGGTATGGAAGAGACAGTTTTTCAGAACATGTTCATGCATTGACTTATAATAAAAGAACAACAGTTATCCAATATTATGATTTTTACACAAGACTTTTTGCATATACGTAAACCCATGCACAATTTAATTTGTATGCAATTGTAAGTTTTTTATGACAAAAACCTTTAAAAAAACTCGTGATTTTACATGATAGACACGATAAAAGTTGAAAAACAGAGTCATACTGCATTTATTTTAATTATTTTTATCACACTTATGAGAGTCAACTTCTCTCTCATCATCATTTTTTCATTGAACCTAACGCATATGCATGCAATTGGTATGGAAGAGACAGTTTCTCAGAACATGTTCATACATTGGCTTATAATAAAAGAACAACAGTTATCCAATATTATGATTTTTACACAGACTTTTTGCATATACGTAAACCCATGCACAATTTAATTTGTACGCAATTGTATGTTTTTTATGACAAAAACCTTTAAAAAAACTCGTGATTTTACACAATAGACACGATAAAAGTTGAAAAACAGAGTCATACTACATTTATTTTAATTATTTTCATCACACTTATGATAGTCAACTTCTCTCTCATCATCATTTTTTCATTGAACCTAACGCATATGCATGCAATTGGTAAGGAAGAGACAGTTTCTCAGAACATGTCATGCATTGGCTTATAATAAAAGAACAAAAGTTATCCAATATTATGATTTTTACACAAGACTTTTTGCATATACGTAAACTCATGCACAATTTAATTTTTACGCAATTGTATGTTTTTTATGACAAAAACCTTTCAAAAAAACTCGTGATTTTACACGAAAGGCACGATAAAAGTTGAAAAACAGAATCATACTACATTTATTTTAGTTATTTTCATCACACTTATGAGAGTCAACTTCTATCTCATTGTCATTTTTTTATATAACTTTGCAATAATTCATTGAACCTAATGCATATGCATGCAATTGGTATGGAAGAGACAGTTTTTCAGAACATGTTTATGCATTGGCTTATAATAAAAGAACAACAGTTATCCAATATTATGATTTTTACACAAGACTTTTTGCATATACGTAAACCCATGCACAATTTAATTTGTACGCAATTGTATGTTTTTTATGACAAAAACCTTTAAAAAAACTCGTGATTTTACATGAAAGACACGATAAAAGTTGAAAACAGAGTCATACTACATTTATTTTAATTATTTTCATCACACTTATGAGAGTCAAATTTTTCATTGAACCTAACGCATATGCATGCAATTGGTATGGAAGAGACAGTTTCTCAGAACATGTTCATGCATTGGCTGATAATAAAAGAACAACAGTTATCCAATATTATGATTTTTACACAAGACTTTTTGCATATACGTAAACCCATGCACAATATAATTTTTACGCAATTGTAAGTTTTTTATGACAAAAACCTTTAAAAAAACTCATGATTTTACACGAAAGAGACGATAAAAGTTGTAAAACACAGTCATATTACATTTCTTTTAATTATTTTTATCACAATTATGAGAGTTAACTTATCTCTCATCATATTTTTTATATAACTTTGTAATAATTCATTGAACCTAACGCATATGCATGCATTATATGATGAGACGGTTTCTCAAAACACGTCCATGCATTGGTTTATAATAAATTATGGTTATCCAATATTATATCTATACAATACCTGATACATCTATGTAAACCTAAGCAACAATTCTATTTTTATGCAATTATAATTTTTTAATGAGAAAAACGTTTTAAAAAAGTTCATGATTTTATACACACAATATATGAGAAAAGTTGTAAAACACAACCATATCACATTTATTTTTACTATATTATTTCATCACCAGAGTCAACTTCTCTCTCACCATTATTTTCATATATAAATTTGCAATAATACACCTTCAATATAAATAATTCACAAAATAAATAAAAAATAAAAATATATTAATAAATTAATTTTAATTCAACCCAATTAATTCTCAATTCAACAAACCTAAACCAATATTATTACAATGGTTGAACTAAACATTTAACTTCTCTTATCCTTTCTGAAAAATTTATAATTATAACCTCAATAATTTTTATACAATAAGTAATTATTTTCTTTAACAACCCTAAACATGCATCTATAGTACATGCAAAATTTGCACTAACTCGAATTCCTAATATTGTTTGAGAAAAAGTTGAAAATTGATACTTATGATATCATGTTTGTTTAAATAGAATTTTATTGTTGACAAATATTATTACCATTTTGTACCAAATTAAACACTTGTAAGAGATTTAATACTTATTATTTTCACTTAATTATTTGATTAGATGTGATTTTAGCGACGAAGGAGACTAAACATTGGTTCAGTGTTGTAAATTGATGAAAATAAGAGTCTCTATAGATAAAGTATAAACCCTAAAAACGTTTAATCAAAATTTGTGTTGGTTGATTTCATAGTTTTTGTCATTCATTATTGATTATTGCAATAAATAAGAAGGAGGTTAAGGTTTCACAGTTCAAGATAGGAAAAAAAAGAAAAGAAAGTGAGAAAGAGATTTACGAGTTTACGATACAGATACGGTCCCATCCCTGTCTTTCCCTTTTCTCTTTCTCAACTTTCTCTCTCCTCCTTCTTTCTTTCTCTCTCCTCTTCTCTTTCGCTCCAATCTCACTTCCTTCTTTCGATCTCTTCCCAACAAAGATTTTCTACGGAATCGGAAGCACAATGGTTCAGACTCAAACCCCTAACTCGCTGCCGTGTCACTCAGCGCCGACTCTCCGATGATCATGGAGCTCTCCGATTCTACCGGCGGCGAACGCAACCTCAACGCGCCGCCGCCGCCGCAGCACAACAACCACCACCAGGACGCTCGCGCAGGTCTTGGAATCGACCTCAACGAGATCCCTTCGCCTTCCTCCTTGTTCGCTGAAACCCTACCGGACTCGGTCACTGTCGACGTTGTCCGCGCGTATCACGACAACCCCGGGCCGCCTCCGGGAGCCCCCGCCGCAGTCCCCAGCGGCGGCCTCGCTAATTGCGCTGCCTGCTCCAAGCCCTGCCCCGCCGCCGCCGGGAGCCACCACCACCTCGTCGTGTGCGACGGGTGCGAGCGCGGGTTCCATCTCGCTTGCGCCGGAATTCGCGGCGGAGGACGCCAGGCCGCGAGCCTCGAGGAGTGGGTCTGCGGGGAGTGCGTCGCCGCCGGAGTGAAGAGCAAGCGGTGGCCGTTGGGAGTGAAGCAGCTGCTCGATATTAATGCTCCGCCGCCGAGCGAAGCCGAAGGCGACGGCGTCGGCGACGGAGACTCGCAGGATTTGAGGTTCGGAAAAAAAAAACTGTTGAGCTCTCCTTCTCTTGTCATTGTTATGTACTGGGAAATGTATGTTTATTGTCTTGTGTTTTCAGCTAGCTGTGGCGTGAAGCTAAGCCCTTTTGGGAGGTTTTTCAGTGAGGTTGTTGGGAATGAGTTAAGGAAGAGGTTTTAAGTGTGGTGAGATCAATGTGGGTGGTTGTTGTGCTGAGAACGTGTGTTTCTCTTTTTCAGTTCATATTGTGTTATTAGGTTTTTGAAACTTGGAGTGCGTGTTAGATTAGGAGTATCGTTTTTTATTTCTTTACAAAAAATGGTGACTTTTTTGGGAAACTGAGGTATTTAGTTGGCTGGTAATATATGGTATATGGTAGAATATGTGACTGTGAGTAGTTAGTTATAAAATCACTTTTTTCTTTGAAGCTATATGCGAATGGGTTCCTTTTTCGTGTAAACATCGGATAATTGTTTTAGTTTTTGTGATAAGTGGCAATGCACTTTGTTTATGGTATAAAAAAGAAGCAAAATCACGTTCTGCATGGGGAGAATAGGTGACCTGGGGGAATTGAACTGCCCACATTGTTAACAAGTGCGGCATTGTGTCTGGTGCCCGTGCCGGTGCCAGTTGAGCTATATATAACGTCTGTAATAGCTGCATTTTCAACTTTTCGCTTCCACAAATGATTTGATCTCTTTTCAAGAACCTTTTCACTAAAACACTACCAAACAAATTTCTAAGCCCTCCTCCCCCTGAAGAAAGGAAATACCAATGTTGTTAAAGTCACTATTTAGATTGCAAGGTCTTAGAATCCTTCTGTTTTGTCTTGTACCCGAAATCACAAATAGGAAAGATCGTACTTGTTGGATCGAACACTGAACAATAGGTCACAAAACTATAGCTGATAGTTAAAGCACAACTTCTTTTACTTAAGAGCATATCAGCTCAACCTACATGATTTAATTGTGACTTTACCCATCCAATCTCCGTCACAAACAATTAATGCATCTCTCAACAATCTCTTCCTAAAAAGTTGGGAATCAAACTCGTGACCTTAGCTTTGATACTAATAATTGGATCAAGTGCTTACCACTGAGTAAAATATTATGGCTGATAGTTTGGACCAACTAGCATACCAATCCAAGTACCATGATTCAATTGGAACTTGATCCACCTAGTCTCCGCCACAGGATGATTGAATGCACCTCACAAAATCTCTCCTTTAGCAATTATCCTATTGGATATCAAATTCGTGACCTTGACTCTGGTTTCCATAGTTAAATCAAATGCTTACCACTAGGTAAAATACTATAGTTGATAGTCAAGGTTAACAGTTGATATGCATCTCGTAATAGTGGTGAAACTGTGTAAGTTCTACATTCTTGAAATTGGAGATTTGTGGGTTTTACAATCCTGTTTGCATAAACCTGGAGTTAACTCATCATGTTCTCTAAATTGCAACATTTGCTTTCTGAAACAGACCCCATCTCCTTCATTTATGTTTTAGGGTTTTCGAAGTTTAGAAAATATCTGTGAAGTGAGTATAGCTTTTTCTGTCCTTGTAAAATGCTAACTTCTATAAGATGTTTTGTGAAATTTTCGAGAATTGAGGTATGGTAGGTGGTAGAATATGCAAGTGTGAGAAGTTATATCGAAAATCACTTTCTTCTTTGATTTCATATGTATTTTTGGTGGATTCCTTTTTGGTAGTACACCTGGTTAGCTGTTCTTTAATTATTTTGATAAATAACAATGCTCATTATTTTTAGTATAAAAGATAATCAATTACCTACATAGCGCAAGGAGAATCGAACCCCTTCCTTTGTCACCAAATCACACTCGGGGCGGTGCCAGTTGAACTATTAGCTTTTGGATTATATGGTTTTCAACTTTTGGTTATAATTGCATAGTTGCCACCACAATTTCTGCTTTCTGTTTCCGAAAAATGTTTAGGGGCATCTAAATTAAAACACAACCAGACAAATTTCAATTATCCCCCAATCCCTACACTGTAATTTTGAATGTGGGAAATACGTTGATGAAATGCAGTTCTGCATTTCTTTTTTGCATCTTTGGTGTAATATTTGTTGGACAGTATGGTACAAATGTAATCAGAAAGAACTGTCATATGGTATTATTGTTCCTTTATTTCAAGTAAGATATTGTGGACATTTAATGATAAGATTAGTTTTGGTGACGGAAATGGAATTTAGTTCACAATTTTAATTCCAATTTTGTTTGAGATTAAAGTGGTGGTTTAGAGTAATAAATTCTGCAGTTTTGAGTAGTGTGATTGGGCTGTTATAGTAGTGTCGTGCCCCAGCACAGTCCCATGCTGTTTCTTTGAGGCATTGAGGAGAGTAGTTTAGTGTTGGAGTTGTTGTGTTGTAAATTGCAGCTGCCAGCTCAGCTACTATTCTTTCCACGTATGAAAACCCCTTTTCTGGCCCCTTGAACGATGTCGTTCGGTGCTGAATAAGAGGGCCAATAATTCCCCATTATATTTTACTAGAGCACAAACCCTATTTTGCTACTCTCCCCTTCCAAAGGCTTAAATAATAAACTATTCTCATATTCTCCTCTCTTCTATACTGACCTAGAGCTCTTTCCTTTGTTTCTGGACAAACCATTGCACTCTGGTGGAGTTTTTGGCCAATTATGGTGGAACTCTGGCATGCTGTTCTGTGGTCTCTATTCTGTTCAAATCTTTTGGAATCTGTTATGTTCATGTCAAAGAGGGGTCTAAGTTTCTGTTCTATTTTTAGTACGACGATGTTTTGTTTTCTCTTTCTTTCATTGTTCTGTTTGGATGGGTACCTTATGTTCTCCTTTCTTGCTGTACATTTTTCTCTCAATTAATATTCCTTTCTTTTTATTAATGATTTTAATTCCCAGATGTGATATTGGCAATTTTTAGGGTGTTGGTTAAGATTTAGAAAGGGTTTGGGCTAGTTATTTTGTAATTCCATGGAATTTTGGAATGGAGGTATCATTTTATTTAGGGTTTCCTAACTTAAAAATTAGAATTAATCAGTCAAATTCTGATTCAAATTCTAGATGCTATACTGGCATTTAGGAGTTTTGCTTTCACACGGAAAATCTTAATACATGTTTTCATATAGTTTCTCCAAAACAGTACTAGTTCTTTGAAGTACCAGAATGACCATTGCAAAACACAGTTGTCAATAGTGTGATGTCAGAGTGGAGTGACCTTGGGCTGCAATGGGATTCAGATAGCTGAGTGATTTTCTATAGCTGACATTGTCACCACAATAGTGGTGCTGCCATTATATAGGCTTGAAAAACCCATTTTTACACTCCAAACAACATTGTTTAATTTTTTTTTTTTGTTGAAATTGTAATTTTGCACATGCTTTCTTATGCATTTATGCTTCAGAAATGTAAACCCATCTTTCTTACCATTCCACAAAAGGTTACCCCTTACCCCTGTTTCTTCACACTTTAAAGGACTATTTTTCCTCATTTTTAAAAGCTGGTTTCATACTATTAAATTTTGGGTGTCATATACTGATGTTTATTTAAACACTTGATTACTGATATGTTTTTGGAAGCTTGCCTGATTAATTGAGAGTATATTGTTGTAATCTTTGTACTAGTTCCATTTATGTCTTTTGATTTATTGATGCAATATTTTATGCTTTCTGATCTGAGTTGTTTTATCTGGTTACTTTTTATGTTTATTTTTGGTTTTAGAAAGCACACTCTGGGTGATAATTATTTTGGTGCCAATCCATTTGTTGCCCCTGTGACGTATTCAAACTTTTACAATGGAAATGCTACTGGCTTCCAAAAGGCTTCTGGAGGTTTGACACATACTGATAGAGTGGGTTTTGAGGATATATTGAATCATACTCAATCAATTACTAGAAGATTTGAGGAGGTATGTACAGATTTCCCTCTTAGAATTCATAGTAGTAGTAACAATATGGCTATTATAATACCATGTTGAAGTCCAAATAAGATATTTTTGCAGGCTCTTAAAGATTTTATATCTGAACAACGTGGTGTACTAGAGGAAGGTTGGCGAGTGGAATTTAGACAATCAGTGAGCAGCACTGAACTATATGCAGTTTACTGTGCACCTGATGGAAAGATATTTGATTCTGTATATGAAGTAGCTTGTTATTTGGGGCTAATGTCTGGCTTCAACTCTGTTGAGTCTGAACTAAGAAATGAGAGGTCTCTCGCGTCTTTAAGTGGGTCTCTGTCTAGAAAAAAAAAGTCAACAAGATCTGCAGTGGTCAATGGTTTTGTGGAAAAACGGGGAACCATGATGAATAGTAATTGTAAGGATCCTTCCTCTGAAGGTTTAAATGTGGAATGTGCTACTACTAGGGGGAATATCCCAAAACCCTCTGAAAGTGGAAGAAAAGATGATGGACACTCCTGCCCTCCGCAATTTGAGGTCTAATTCATATTTCCTCATTTTTTTGTGAAGTTAGTTTCTTACTATCAGTTTCCCCCCAATATAAGTTAGAATTTAGAGGGGATTATTATAGTGAATCTGAAAATTTACTGTTTCTGCCTGATTTTTCTGTTTTTTTTATATTTCAGGATGAACTTCCTCTACAGTTCAATGACTTCTTTGTTCTTTCATTGGGGAAAGTTGATGTGAGACCATCATATCATGATGTTAATCTTATCTGTCCTGTAGGTTATAAATCTTGTTGGCATGACAAGATTACTGGTTCTCTCTTTACATGTGAAGTTTTGGAGGGTGGTGATTCTGGACCTATATTTAAGATCCGAAGGTGTTCCTGTTCAGAATTTCCTGTTCCAGTTGGGTCAACCATCCTTTCAATGTCAAAATTTTGTCAACTTGTGTCTCAAGCCAATGAAGGTGAGAGAAAAACTAATGCTAGTATGGATTTGGATGATGGTGAAAGTATCCAGATGATGCTTCAAGACCCTTGTGTACCAACTGAAAATGATGTCCTAAACTGCAATGCAAACTTCTCAATTAGGGATTCTCATTTATCGGATGTACTACGCCCTGGTTCAGTTCAAGATAATACTATAAATTCGTTAGCTGGTAACTTGGAGTTTAATGATGGAATTGGTGAAATTTTGGTGGAAGAGCGGTCATCATGCTCTGCATGGAGAGTTATTTCTCAGAAGTTAGTTAATGTTTGCAAGGATATCTGCAACCAGAAAGGAACTCTCAAGTTCTATTGTAACCATGCTAAGAATGAAACATGCTTACATCAATGGGATTTAGGGAACGCAAAACGTGATACATACTTTACTTCGGTGGATAAATTTTGCGGTTCCCTTGGTTCAGTTGGCATTCCAGATGTAATCTATGCAGACAGTGATCTGGAAGGTATCTCTGAGGCTTTGAGAAAATGGTTGGGGCAGGATAGGTTTGGATTGGATGTTGAATTTGTTCAAGAAGTATTGGAACAGCTTCCTAATGTTGAATCTCTGCAGTATGAACTTTTAAATAATAGAGATAACAGCTCGTCCTTGCCAACAGTAGGAAATGGTTTCTTAGTGGTTGAATGGAGAGATGGATCAAAATATCAGGAAGAAGCACTTCAAGGTTTATACAGGAGGTCCAAAAAGGCAAGTTTGACTGAAAAAAGCTTTAAGGATGGTCGTCGTCCACCACTTGGGAAGCCTTTATGCTCTAGGGCTCCTGGCGAGCTCATTGGTGATATTTTTCAGGTATGCTTGTTTCATGGCATCAGTGAATCTGAAATGTTTTTTCTCAGCCTTTTACATTTTTTGGCTTTATTTTTATTTGCTAGGATATAGTCTTTACATTTTTTCTGCTTTTGTCTTCCAGGCTTGGGAGCTTTTAGAGCGATTTAACGAAGTTCTGGACCTGAAAGAACCATTGTCATTAGATGATCTTGAGAAGGAGCTAATTAACCCTTGGTTTGATGGATTGGATTTTCTTGAGAAATCTGAGAGGGACATGGATGAAAGTCAAGTTTTGATTTCCCAAGGAACTGATGGTAATTGCAGATCATTATTGTCCCCAAGAGTTGAAACTGGTCCATCAGGTTCCATGGAAAGTTCTCATGCATTTATTCAAATGGAAACAGAAGCAATGAAAGAGGCCGCTCAAGTTAAGCTTGCATCTTTCACTTATGCCAGATGCTTTGGTGTAACTTTGACCAAGGCACATAATTCATTGCTGAGAGTGCTAATACGTGAATTGCTATCAAGGGTGGCTGTCCTGGTGGATCCAAATTCTGAACCCGGAGAAACACGAACAAGGCGGGGAAGAAGGAAAGATATGGACAGTGGTGTTTCTGCTAAACGAACCAAGCTCAACATGCTTCCTATTAATGAATTGACCTGGCCAGAATTAGCTCGTAGGTATATCTTGGCTTTTTTAACAATGGATGGCAACCTTGAGTCTGCAGAAATTACTGCCCGCGAAAGTGGTAAAGTATTTCGCTGCTTACGAGGTGATGGTGGTGTGCTGTGTGGTTCTCTTACCGGTGTGGCTGGGATGGAAGCAGATGCACAGGTGAGCATTGCTTTTGTCATTAATATAATGAATAAAGAGTTTTATCTTCGGTCTGGCTAATATTTAGATACTTCTTTCTTACCCATTTGCTTCACAGTGCTAGTATGTGGGACCCAGATATAATTTTATTTGGCATTCAGGCTAACTTTTAAGTTACAGGATTTCATGGTTTCAAAAACATGATAGTAGATTGCAAGACAATCACTTTAGGTGTAATAATTTCTAGAAGTTTTGCTGATTGGTGGTATTTTCTGCCCAGGCGATAGTCTTTTTTACCCGAGAACTTGATACTTTGGAGTGGGGTCTAATGACCACTTTCGATTTTATTCCCTTACTCAGCCTTTTCATGACATGTCTGGAAAATTTGTTTTTCTAGCTAATGACAATTCAGTTTTCTTTTTGAAGTATTTTTCTTATGTCATATCATATCTTAAGATTTAATATTTTGCTGCTGGTTAATCTTTTCTAGACTGCAATTTAAGTTGTAAACCTGAAAAGAATGATAGAAATAACACTGACAAGTTTTTTTATTTGTCTCTCAGCTGCTTGCAGAGGCTACAAAGAAAATTTTTGGTTCTTTGAGCAGAGACAGTGATGTACTAACCATGGAAGAAGAGTCTGATGCAAAGGGTGCTTCTGAGAAGAAATTGGCAAATGATGGTAATGTTCCTGAATGGGCTCAAATGCTAGAACCTGTCAGAAAGCTACCAACAAATGTAGGCACTCGAATCAGGAAGTGTGTTTATGATGCTCTGGGTAAGGATCCGCCAGAATGGGCAAAGAAAAAACTGGAACATTCAATCAGTAAGGAAGTGTACAAGGGCAATGCTTCTGGACCAACAAAGGTGCTTCTCAGTGACACCTCTCTTTTAGTGTGTGTATATATTTTGGGGGTGCATAATGTGATATATAACATTGACATGGCCAAAACTATGGTAAAATCACTATTTTGGTTGCAATGATAAAACTGTTAGTAGGAAAGTTTCTTGACCATTAGATCAGATCTCTGACCAAAACTTTTTCATAGAATTCAATGGTCCAGGAACTGTCTTCTACTACTTGCACTGGTGTGATGGTTTCCCCATAGAGTTTTGCTTGATTAGTTATTGTTGATATTTCTAGTTTTGTGGTGCATCATCATCTGTTTTAACAGGCAAGCCATCTTATAGTTTATAGTTTCCACTATACATGTGTAATGTAAAACTGTATATGTCTCAGTTTACCCCCTGTTAAATGTTACTTATTACAACATGCAAGAGAAACCCACACAGTATGATGACAAAACTAACATGTTATTCTCAATGTTACTGTGGTAGTTCATCTGGTTAAAATAAACTTTTATTCTTTTTGGTTAAGAAAACATGAATCATTAATTCAACATTATTCTTGTTTAAAAACAGAAAGCAGTTCTTTCAGTTTTGGCTGATGTTGCGGGTGAAGGACTGCAATCAAATCCCAGTAAAGGACAGAAAAGGAAGATTGTTATATCAATTTCTGACATCATGATGAAACGATGTCGCATTGTATTACGCCGTGCTGCTGCTGCAGATGATTCAAAGGTTTTTTGCAACTTGCTGGGAAGAAAATTGATTAATTCTTCAGATAATGATGATGAGGGGCTTCTTGGATCTCCAGCCATGGTGGCCCGCCCTCTAGACTTCCGCACTATTGACCTAAGATTAGCTGCTGGAGCTTATGGTGGATCTCATGAAGCTTTTCTTGAGGATGTTCGCGAGGTCAGTGTCTTATAAAACTCTGATTGCTTGACGAAGCAGTCTTTATTTTATTTTTACTTTAGATTACTACCACTACCCTGTAGACCCATTTTGTGTCTCTGTAAAGCTTGTTGCAAATACACTTTTATGCTTGCTTGTGCACCATTATAGTCTCTGGCTCAAGGGGCATCATGATTGGTGTCCTCATGATACTGGTCTCTAATATGTTTTCTAGTAGATGCAGAGTCATTCTTACAATGCTTATTTATGACTTGTGTGGAGGCACTAAACTGTTGATTTGATGGTGCAGCTGTGGAACAATGTTCGTGTTGTTTTTGGGGATCAACCTGATTTACTCGAACTGGCTGAAAAATTATCCCAAAACTTTGAATCACTATATAATGAGGAGGTTGGTAGCTTGTTTGTGTCTACATCAGTACATTTGCTCTTGTGCGTGCTTGTTAATCGAACATTTAAATTTCCTCCTTGGGTACAGGTTGTCACCAATGTCCAAAAATTTATGGAGTATGCTAAACTGGAATGCTTAACTGCAGAAATGAGAAAGGAAGTTGATGATTTTATTGAGTCAATGAAAGAGACTCCAAAGGCCCCTTGGGATGAGGGAGTCTGTAAAGTATGTGGCATTGATAGGGACGATGATAGTGTTTTACTATGTGATACTTGTGATGCTGAGTATCATACATATTGCTTAAACCCTCCCCTTGCAAGGATTCCTGAGGGAAACTGGTACTGTCCTTCCTGTGTTGATGGTAAACATGCAACTCAAGATGTTACAGAACGTACACAGGTTATTGGCAAATGCCGAAGTAAAAAATTCCAGGGTGAAGTTAATTCTCTTTACTTGGAATCCCTTACTCATTTATCAACTGTAATTGAAGAAAAAGAATACTGGGAGCACAGTTTGGGCGAGGTTTGTTGATGCACATCTACTTGTTACCTTTTGTTTACAATATAGCTAATTCATATGATCATTCTAGGTAGAATGACATAATTGTCTCATTTTTGAACTTCATATTTGTTGTATCTTCCTGGAAAGTGTTTTGTTGGTAATTGCATAGTGCTAGTATGTGCTTCCCATTCTGTTATGAACTGAAAAGGAGTCTTAATGAGGTTCTATCTTGTATTAACGATATCTTATCCTGAGTCATAGTTGCAAGATTTTCATTTGTTGATTTCTTTTGGCATTGCTCGTTTTATTGTACGTGTATAAAAGGTTTCCCATCAAAATATTGTTTTTACACTCCTTTTTCTGTTTTGAGCTCATTATCATAGTTCTTGAAGCATAAAATGCCCTGTGTGGTTAGCAACTTGAGTTATGATTGATAATGTATTTATGAAACTGTAGAACTCTTTTATGTGTTTGTGTTTGATTAGTTTTTATTTTAAATGGTTGCAGAGAACTTTCCTTCTTAAATTTTTATGTGATGAGTTGCTTAACTCTTCCATGATACGCCAGCACCTTGAGCAATGTTCAGAGTTGTCAGCTGAGTTACATCAGAAATTGCGTGCACATTCTGCAGAGTGGAAAAACCTGAAAACTAGAGAGGACATTTTATCTACAAAAGCAGCTAAAATTGATACTTTCTCATTAAATACTGCTGGAGAAGTTGGTCTTAGGGAAGGGGTTACTACTTTATTAACAAATACTGGTAAATGTCTGGTTCAGCCACATACTGCAGTTGACAATCCTAGTAATTTTGGGGTATTTGTTGATAGCCTGCCTTCAGAAGAGACCACCAAGGAGAAGTATAGGTTTGATAGTGTAGATAAAAGCATGTCCGTGACAAACTCAGATTCTGATAGCCAAAATATGAATTCCTTAGATGTAGAGGGACAATTTAGAAATGTCTCTGGTGCTGTGGAGTCTCAATCAACTGATAAATCCCCCAAATCTTTTCCATCACCAAATATGTCTCAAGAAATAAATGGTTCTGGTGGAGCAGCTCATGCCCAGAGTAACCACCAGAAATGTGAGGGGAGGGACATATCTACACCTGTGACATGCCAGCAAGGTGGGGTGACAGTTGATGCTTCACATACTGCTTTGAATGAGTCCGAACCCTATCACCTTGAGCTCAACGCTATCAAGCGTGATATTTCAGTATTGCAGGACTCCATAACTAGTGTAGTATCACAGCTGTTGAGGCTCTCTGTTCGTCGGGAGTTTTTGGGCATTGATTCCATCGGTCGATTATATTGGGCTTCAACTTTGCCTGGAGGACGTTCACGAATAGTTGTTGATGCAAGTGCTGCACTGCTGCATGGAAGAGGAATACCATTTAGCAGAGACTATGTGGAAAAGTTTTCTGTTCTGCAGCATTCTTCACTATCTGAGAAGGATTCCTCTCAGCTTAGAAATGCTTTGGCCAATAGTTCACCATGGATTGCTTATGAAACTGATGCTGAAATTGAAGAGCTCTTAGGTTGGCTGGATGATAGTGATCCTAAAGAAAGGGAACTGAAAGATTCCATTATGCAGGGGCCAAGATCAAGATTCCAAGAGTTCCTTAATGCGCAGACTGAAGAGCAGGTTGAGGACCGAGGACCTATTTCTATGCCTATAAATAGAGAGAAAACAGTATCTAGTTCTCTTGTTACAAAGGCGACATCCTTGCTGGAAAAGAAATATGGTCCCTTCTTCGAATGGGATATTGAGATGTCAAGGAAGCAAAATAAAAAGTCAAGAACAACTAATGATGAAAAGTTGTTTAGGTGTGAGTGCCTAGAACCCATATGGTTCGATAGGAGACACTGCACATATTGTCACAAAACTGTTTCAAGTGATGGTGAATTTGATGGACATAATGATGGCAAGTGTAATGCAGGTCTTCCGGTTGCAGAGAAGAATAGGAACAAAATTGGATCTTGTAAAGGAAAAGGAAACTTAAGATGTGATACCTCACGAGAGAAATTCAGAGCTGATGCGGAAACAGCTGGAACCAAAGTTGGTGGTTGTTCTAAGCTAAGCTCAAGATTGATTAAATTTTCAAATGAAGAATCCACATGCCCATTTAATTTTGAAGATATATGTTCCAAGTTTGAGACAAGTGAATCCAACAGGGAACTTGTCAAAGAAATAGGTCTTATTGGAACGGATGGTATCCCATCCTTTGTTCCTTCTGTATCTCCTCTTGTTAGTGAGTATACACGATTCTCAACTCCAAAGGATGATGCCATTATTGGTGTTTTGTCCAAACCAACGGAAACCCGTGGTTCTCAGGGAAACACTGATGGAGCTGGTGCATGTCTTGACCATAATTCAGGCATTTCTACTGGTAGGTTAGCTGCCAATGAAATCAATAAATCCAATAAATCATCCTCGGGAGAACAAAGAGATGGGAAATTCTCTTTTTGTGGTCCTGCTTCAGATATGGGAGTCGATGGCTGCTGTGTGGTTCCTTTGTCGTCATTGAAACCATTAGTTGGAAAGGTTTCTCACATTTTGAGGCAACTGAAGATTAATCTGCTTGATATGGATGCTGCACTCCCGGCATCTGCTCTGAGACCATCAAAGGCTGAGTCTGAGAGAAGACAGGCTTGGCGTGCATTTGTGAAATCTGCAGAGACTATATATGAGGTTTGTCTTATTTCTGCGGCTCTAGCACACAGTTCTCCATTAACAGGCATTGCCAACTCCACATGTTTCTCATTCTTTGTTTCTGTACTGCAACTTACTTTACCGAGATGCTTTTTTATTCTTGAAAACAATTTGTGGACTTAATAATGCCACTTTGCTCTAACTGCGATATCAGTGAAAAACAGCTGTTTAATGTAAATGAATTTCGTGAACATCTTTTATACTATATTTCTCTTTCAAGTGGTTAGTGATCATGTGAATTTATGTTTGTTAATTGAGGTTCCTTCCTTTTTTTCAGATGATTCAGGCGACATTTACCCTGGAAGATATGATTAAGACGGAGTACTTGAGGAATGACTGGTGGTACTGGTCATCATTTTCAGCTGCTGCCAAAACTTCTACTTTGCCTTCCCTTGCCCTTCGCTTATACTCTCTTGATTTAGCCATTATATACGAGAAAACGCCCAATTCAACTTTTACTGACAGCTCTGAACCTTCTGGCACAGCAGAAACGAGACCACCAATGAATGTGGATACAGAGAAATCCAAAGGAAATCGGAAGTCAAACAGGAAAAGGAAGGAATCAGATGGTTGATCTTATACTTGTATTTCAGAAAATCAGATATCTGGTCAGTCTTCTGTGGTGTGATGTGATCATCCACCGGTATGACTGGTTCATTGGGCAAACCTAAGACTATAAAATGGGGTAGCCACAGCTGCTGGTGTCTCTTGCCTGCTTGTACATATAGGTAAAGCTGACCTGCTAACTCGGATGCCTGGTTTTTGGCTAAGCAGAATTTGTAGCATTATCTGCTTTCAGTGAGGGCACCAGTATGAGGGAATTGTAAGGATGCGTCCAATTTTGAAATTATATTTCTCTGCAGATGTCCGGTTGGCTGCTCCATAGCGAGAAGAACCAATTTTCATTTTCTAGCAGAGTCTGATCCATATATGTATACAAATGGAATTATTGTAAAGGAATAGGAGGAAAGTAGTAAAAAGGAAAAGGATGGGAAAGAAGTCAGAAAATGTTAAGTTGAGCAGTTGTAGGCAATATTTCATTCTTTATACTTTTTCTCTCACCCCACCCCACCAAAGGTCCTGCACACGCATGCCCTTGATTTTGTTCCTGGGCATCTGCAGATGTGTTAGAATGCAGGGGAAATTATTGGAATCAAAGCTTTTTTTCCATCTGCTTTGTGCTTGCGTCGTGCGTGATCTCCTTGATTTTTTTATTTGCTTAATTCCCATAATTTTCTAGTCATGTCTTGGGGTTAATGTATATATATACACTAATATTTGACCCCTCCTTCTCTGTTTTAGCATCAAAATTAAGTATTAAATCGTTATAGCATTGCCGTGGGATGTCTGGTTGTTAATGATTTGTGGTAGTATTACGTCATGTGCATTGCACGTGCCGAGGTAGCACTAGCATGGATTTTTCTATCTATATCCCTCAATTACTTGTGACATCTTCCATGTATTCTGATTCACATTTCAGAAACAGAAAGTCCATTCCCTCATTAGGGAGGTGTCAATGACAATTGTGGGGTGGAGGAAGCTGGATCCCACTTGCATAACGTGGTTACTGTGTCCGTTATACCAAATTATGGATACCAACTTGGGTGTGTTGGTGAGGTAAATTGAGTGATTTCTGATAATCATTGTTTGCTTGATGATGATCTTTAGATCAGTTTGAGTTCTTGTTAATCATGATATTTCTTTGTAATTAAGTAATATGTACTTATTGTTACTTTCTGCAAATTTAGTGCTGGAAGCCTCCATTGTATCTTCCAAAAATTCATAGTGACTAGTGAGAAATTGAAGTTGATCCATGTAGTTTTTTTAGTTAATTCCAAGTCTCCAGTCTCAACCAGAAGATTTGACTCTGGATGGTGTTTGATTAGATTGTGTTTTTTTATTTATAAAAGATTTTTGTTAAAAAAATCTCATCCATACCTCGCTACCTTTTTGAACACTTTGTTGTCTATGCTTTGAACACATGAAGTTGATGATAATATTAGTAAATATACACATTGCTTATCATGATTAGGGTGTGAAAATAATATTATTATATGAAAAGTGGACAGTGTGTGTGCTTTGCCACTTTTTGTGAACGTGGTTCTGGATTATCTTATCCAAATGGTTTTCAATAATTGAGGATTCAGGAGGGTAAAAAGAAGGACAACTTACAATCTATGGACTTACTAATTAACTATGTTTTAATACTTGAACATGAAATAATCTTACTGTAGTTTGGAAGTACAACCATTAACCAACATTTGACACCATTGACCAAATTACTACTAGACTTTATTTATTAAACTTGGCTTGAGGACACTCCAACTCCTAGAGGTCCAAGCCACCTGGGCGTTTACTTTTTCTTCCTTGCCCACACCATACATCTAATTATTCGATATTATTATTACCTTCTCTTAATTATGCATCTAATTTCATATGACTGCTGCTGCTGCATTATCATTTATTCAACATAATACATATTGGTCCACCAAACCAATGCCTCTCCTTCCTCATGGTTTTGGTTCTCAGTTTCAGATACCACAAACACATCCATGTAACTCCTCCCATCATCACTCCCATCCTCCTCCTCTGACTGAATTCTTTCAACAGGGCCCACACATCCACCAGGGTTGTCGGCTGGTAAGTATGAATCAACACTGTCAACGACCAGCTGTGGACTACCCTCATCCACCACTGCACTTCCAACAGACCCACTGCTCTGGTGGTCCTCCACCCTTGTGCTGAAAATTGTAGCTATATCTTCTACTGGAAGTGGATCAACTTTCTTGTCATAGAATGGTTCCTCAGGAACCTCTTTAGCTTGATCTTGAAGCTTCTCATTTAAGGATACCACCTGCGGAATAGTCAACATGTCATTAAGATATTCAATCGACCACACTTAAAAAAAAAATCCACTTGTTAATTAGTTTATGGCCTAGCTTGCATACTCCTTTTTTTCTTAAAGTTCATCAGTCCCTTTCACAAAAGGGGGTCTTAAAGCATATTTTGAGAAATATATAAAGGTATATTCGCATAGTTACTTTGAAAGTGGCTTCTTTGCAAACGAGGTGGGGTTCAGAACAGATGCTACTCTTGGTAGTTTGTGATTATTATAGTGTCGAATCTCATGTGTAGGGCCCTTTCTGGATAGCTACCAATCATCTTCTATGTTAAGTGTCGACTTGTTTCCCTATGCTATACTCTTATGGACTTCTGATTGTGAAGGCACTAATTCTATCCTATACACCCCCCACAACTGTTGACAGACAATTTATATTCTATTCTACTCTATTCACCCAATATTTCATCACACATCCACCATAGCTGTAAGTAACCACTGCATCATTCACCACTTCTCAAATTGCATACATGAGCAACTAAATCTAAATGGAAAAAAAAAATCTCAAAAACCCTGTTGCCTAGATCCAATGATTTTACCACTTTTCCAATATTTTATAAATGTATAAATGTACCTCAGATTTGAGTTTCTCATTATCCTTCATAAGTGAATCATAGGATGAAAGTAGGGTATCGTATGAGGACTTGAGAACATCAAAATCCCTTTCAAGCTGTTTGGTCTTCCATCGAGCCCTGCGGTTCTGAAACCACACAGCCACCTGCCTTGGTTGCAATCCCAGCTTCTTGGCCAACTGGGTCTTCCTCTCAGGCTCCAGTTTGTTCTCTTCCTCAAAGCTCTTCTCCAACAGATGGACCTAACCATCAATCACACAAGAGTGTCACAACATTATAATATTGATGGCAAACTATCACAGGAATCTTTGGATGCAACAATATATATTAATCTAAAAAACCAAGCAACTAAAAGCCTAAAACATTATCTCTCTCATCAGATCCATCAGTAAATTAATAACACCACCAAGCATTCAACTCAAGGAAAGTTGTCTTGATTTACTACTAATAATCAGAAATGGTTTCAAAATCAATCACTTTATAGCTGCAAAATGGAATTTCTCTTTAAAGCCAACCACCTTTTTATTTAGAAGCCAAACTCAAAATAATTCATTCATATTTCAAGCTATTCATTACAACAACTGTTTTCAATTTCAAATAGGTGATCAAAACAACAACAACAAATAGCAATTCATTCAAATTTGAAGCCACCGGCCAACCTGTTCAGAACTGAGGCGATGCTTCTTCTCCGGCATCTGTTTCTCATAATACTCCTCATCATACAGTTCATCCGGTGAGGTGAAGAAAGGTCGCCTCTTTGAGGCTTCCTCCAAGCTCATCATCGATCTCCCTGCTTCCATTTCAATCCCAAAACCAAAACCAAAACCCCATCAATTAACTCTCTTTCATGTCTCAAGACACCACCCATGTCACAACATAATAATCCAGACACACAGTAAAAATTTAAATTTTATTTCTTTATCTGTCACTCTCACACCCCAATTTTGATACACAATCAAGTTGCTTCATTGAACCATGCCTTTTTTAAGCTTTAATTTTTCTTTAACCAGAACCATCTTTCTGTTCCTAACTCCCCAGCAACCAAACACATCAATTTCAGAAGCACAAAACTTGGATGCGGTTTCTTTAGATGGTTTTTTTAATACTTTTCTTCAATCAAAGTTAAAGTCTCACCCTGATAATAATTTATGCAATGATGATTTATACTAAAAACCAACATAAACTATGGAGGTAAAAAGTTCAATTGCTTTGAAAATCTCCTTAATAATGAGCCATATTGAAGGTCAACATAAATTGATGAGGCAAAATTCCATTTTTGAAGGAAGAACAACACCAAAGTACTTGTGAAAAAGTAAGCCATAACAAACAAAAACTACTCCACAACATACAATTCAAATCCAAATTTTCAATACACAAAAGGGTATCAACAGAAAACTAAGAAGACCAAATCAAGAGCAAGGAGAGAAAGAAAATGACCTCGGAAAGCAAGTTCAGTGTTACCGAGGAAGAGCATGTTGGTGTTCCCGCGAGAAGCACAGGCATCAAAGAAAAGCCGTCCAGACTCCATGGCACTTCAGTCACTCACCACCGCCGGAGACAATTTCCAGTGAGAGAAAGAGATTAGTACTTAAAAGTGTGTGTTGTTTTGTGTGTTTGTGTTTGTTCTTTGCGTTTACTCTGTTTTACTAGAATCTTGTTTGAGAATTTTTATAAGGGTCGTTGTTGTTGTTGAGTTTTTGCTTTTGTGTGGGAATTATTAGAAGATCATAAGCTTATGACGGAAGAAGCTTGTGGTCCAAAGCAACCTCGCCGGAGTCTCCAACGGGCATATGCAAGATCCCATCATACACCGCCAGATCCTACCCACCACCCGAGTTCGTCCTTTTCCGGCCTCAGTTTCGGCTCCACCAAAAACCACCGCCGCAAAGACCTTCGTCGGAGTCACCGGAGAAATATTTTCCGGCGAACCTCTGTTTCGTGTTTCTGTGTATCGTCAACGCACTGTGTTTGTGAGTGTCTTCTGCGACTAAAGTTGTTCGAACCATGGCCACTGCACTTTATAGTGCTTTCTTCCTTGTCGAAAGACCAAATTGCCCTTTATTACGGTTTTTTTTACGCATGTTTATTATTAAAAAAAGAGAAATATAGTGGAATTAAATCAAAATTTATATAACAACAAAAAACAGTATATAGATAATATATATTTATTACTAAAGAATTTTAAGAAAAATTAGATGAAAGCCTATTACTTATTTATTCTCAACGTTTATTTACTTTTGTTCAATCCGTTTAATTTTTTTAAGAAAAAAATGTCAATGTTTTTTAAAAATACGTGCAAACTTTTTTACACCTCTTCAATTGATTTAAAATTGTTATAAGTTTAACTGCATGTGTATTCAAAACGCAATTATATATAGTTCAAACATTTTACATGAACAAATAATTGTGTGTGACAATTGGTTTATAATAGAGCCAAAATTAAGCAATCCACTTGATAAATTATTTGATTCTCCCAATTGAATTCTAAATAGATATGATAAGGTGATGGAAAATCATAAAGTTTTTTTTTTTTTTTTTACATTTAAGATTTTTTGAACTAAAAATAAAAGGGAATACATATATAAATAAGTATAATATCTATTAATCGCGAGTATTCAATTTTAAAAATTAATTTATGGCCTGTAATTCATGAAAGAACGTTAATATGTTGAGAATCGTATATTAAATTATAATTGAAAAAATAAATATTTTTTTATTAAAAATTAAACTCCACATGATTTAAAATTATAGGATGAAGTAATATCTTTTTTTCTTACCATCTTTCATCTGTAAGATGTTAGTCTCAAGCTAACTTTTTGTGTATTTTATCACCATGAAAAGATAAGAGAATAGCTTGGTTTAGCAAGAACCATGCTCCAATTTCTCAACAAAATATGAAGTTGAACATCAAATATTTGAGTTCCATGTGGAAATCATGGTTGCACTGAAATTTTAAATGGGTTTCTTAGGGTGATAGATCATAGACCATGTTTAAGATCCCAAAAGCATCATCACTTGGAAACTCAAAAAGCCAGAATATCTAACCTACTTTTGTTATGTCACAAAAGTTTGTATCAAATGAACAGAAAAAAAAAAGTCATCACATTTCTTTTGGTGCCTTTAAGAATTACCAACTTAGTGCATTGCTTTCAATTGTATGAAGAATAACATGTACATAAAACTCAAAAACCTCATTAAAAGTAGTTAGTTAATTTTGTGGACAAAATGATTAAACCTTTTATTTCAACATGGTAAATGAGAAATCAAAATCATAATTTAGTCTAAAAAATGGTGGAAAAAAACATTACCCTTTTTGAAGAAGAAACCGTTGTTTATTTCCCTTTTGTGTGTTTTGGTTTATGAATTTTTGGCATAGAAAGAAATGGTTGTGATAAAAAAAGATTTAGCAGTTGTAGTTTTGTACATGAATGAAATGAAAATGGGTTAGGAAGTGGAATGAAAATGGTTGGGCACATGGTTGTGTTTGTTGTTGAAATTTGGAAATTCCCCTTTGGTCTGAACAGAGCCAACATCTCCAACGCATCATAAACAGTGTCTGTAATTAAACTATGAATGGAAGATCCAACTACACACTTCAAACCCAAGTGCTTTCCGTTGTCATTCACATGGTGGGGGCTTCTTCAACAATGCATCCAATTTCACTAATTAACTATTTTTTCAATCCAATTTTCAATCACTCTCATTTTCCATCACTTGTTTCTAAAAGTTTAAATCCATCAAACTCGATAGCTTGGTGTAATGGTTAAACTCATTAGACTCATACATAATGTGTTAATTGCGTTAAGTGTGTTACATGTGTCTGTGTCTCAGATGATTTAGGATATATAGGTCAAATAGTACTTTAACTATTGGGATCCAGAAGATTTTGACAACCTAAAATGAAAGTCACTTAAACTAGTTTTGCATATTCGTGCTAATCTCAGTTCGTCAGCACAAAAATCTAACACATGTCTATAAATAGCTTGATCAATGACAAGTCAATGTACATATTTAGTAATAGTTATTATTCTCAATCACCGAATTTCAAGTATTAATTTTAACGTTGAAAGACCTTTTTGCAGGTACTGTCACTCCAATCCAAAGTCGATAACCAAGATTTATTAAACACCAATAAACAAAACTGAAGAGTATGAGTAATATTGAAGACTAAACATTCTCAATTCATACAAGAACATTAAATATGTTTCGTGATGAAAAAAATATTAATTTATCTTTCATAATATTTTATAAAAATATTAATTTATCTTTCATAATATTTTATAATACTTATAAAGAAGATTTTATAATACCATTGTTATACTTATAAATTTGAATATAATGTTCTTAGAAGATTTAAATACCCTTTCACTCAAATAAAGCATGTATCTAAAAATAATTGTAACAAAATACTTATTATTGGAGCTCATATATAAAACATTATAGTATAATATCCTTAAAAAATATAATTACAATTTCACTAAAATAAAACAAGTATAACGAACTATTTACTAGTTTTATGGGTGAGTAATGCACTTCCCAAATTTAATTTGTTATTTTTGGTGAAAATTTACATTATAATTATATTTTTCTATCCATGAAATTTAAATTAAGATATTTTATTCAGAAAATGTGGATTATGTAGATAAAGCACGTGGTGATGGAAACCCTAACATATATTAATGTGTTTAACAGGTATATTTAAGTGGTGTTGTACTCAAAAGATGAAGCAGTGACATAAATTTGCAGGGAACAACACTTAACAACCATTTAAATACATCTTCATTTCTTTAACTTTCCAAAACACCACCCTCATCCATTGAACCCATATTCTTCTCATATCTTAATAATTTACTTCTTATATTATATTTTTCTTCTTTTATCTTATTCATAACTTTCCCTTTATTTTTTATTTATTCATTTTATATCAATTTGGTGGTTTAAAGTAATAATAATAAGGCAAATTTTTTCCCAACCATAATTCAATTTATCACTAAATTTATGAAAATGTCTTTATGAAATAACAAAAATGACCTTAAATAAAAAGGGTGTGGATAAAAAAAAATTAGAATCCCGTTTTCAGAATATATTTCTGGGTTTAGATTTTTTAAACATATTTTGAAAATTTGAAAATTCTTTTTCAAAATATATTTTTAGATTTTGAAAATCCTATATTATAAAATGACTAATTGACCCAAATGTAAAAAGAAGACTTATCAAAATTAACTTCTTAAAAAATAAAAATAAATTGAAATTTATGAAAAAATAAAAGACAAAAATGTAATTTAGCCTGATTTAGTGAATAAGTTTAATTGAAAATAAAAATTCAAGAAAACTAAAATTATTTTATATTTTTTTATTTGAGATAATGAATGAAAAAGAAAGAGTGGGTAACCAAGTTCCATGCATGATAGCAACATAACTAAAAAATGGAGAATTGTATTTGGATAAGGTGGCATCCCACATCCTTATTATGTACATAACATAACCCATGGGGTGTATGCAATGTATACAATGCATTCAAAATCTCATTATTGGAAAACATTCATAAAGTAACCAAAACAAAAAAGTCATTAAGAGAAATTACAATAAATATATATATATATATATATATATTACCATATCATACTATATTATGAAATTTATGATGTTTTTTTTTTAAATTATTAAATAATAAATAATTTTAGAAAAAAAACAATTAATTATTATATTTATTAAATTAAATATTATTTTATAAAATAAAAAATGATCGGTATTTTTAATTACTAATAAAAAATTTATAAGATAATTTTTAAATTAGTATCTAATATTAATTACTAAGTATTACTACCTAGAATCATAACATGGGATTGGAGGGTGTTTAAGGTTAACTTTATATATAGACTAATTATCTGTGTGAACTATATCAGGTCGAACTAGAAAATACAACACATATGAGAATCTAATTAAGAACTTCCTAATTTTTTTTTTATCTCACAGATCTGAACGAAAAATAAAATAAAGCATGAAAAACAGTATGGTTAACGATTGTTTGGACAATCTAGAATCATAGAAATAAGATAGTTTTTAAGCAAAGAAGGTAGTTAAAAAGGATTGGTGGAAGACTCGATTGGTAAAGGAACACAAGGAATAAGAGGTGAAGTACAACTGTAAAGTGGAAATTCATAATAAATGAAGAAATGAAATATTTCAAATCTATTTATAGTTTTTTTTAAAATATTTTCAGTATCTATTTAATCTAAATTCCGTTTTCCAAACTCAAATAAATTAAATTTTATTAGTAAAATCTATTATTCTTGATACATCTAGTATAATTTTATATTGATCAGGAGTCGAAGCTAAAGATAATTTATATACTCATTTTTCTTCCAATCCACCAAAACGTCTTTTAAAGATAAAACTGTGACGTCGACCTTCAAAATTGTAATACCTTATATGCGATAATTGACCCTACAATGCTATGCTATCTTTCGGATCTGAGGTCGAAAAATATACTAAAATAAAAAGTTTAATTCTAAAATAGAAAGTAGAAAAATCTAAATGGTAACAATCATGTAAAATTATTGAAATGTGATATGGTTAAGTAAGTTAGAATGGAGACACCATAAATGAAAGAAAATGATGGATGGATTGTTATTTGAGTGTAGTCTCTGTCTCATATACTGCGTACAAACAGCGTAGCATATTAATGTATTATATGAATGGTGGTTTTAATAATATAAAGGGTATAAATAATAATAATAATAATAATAATAATAATAATAAATAAATAATATTCGTAACTTGTGCATTAAGATGATGCTTGTGAGCATGAGAGAAGGACGTTGAAATGGCACGCGTATTTTCCATCTTATTCAATTCGCATCATATTCCAAATATTATTTCTACACGCGTATTCACTTTTACCTTTAAATATATTAAGATAATAGTAATAATAAAACTTCATTAAAATATTATAAATAATATGAAAATTAAATATATTTTATTTATTAATCATGTACTATTTACGATCTTATTTCTATCCAATTAAATTCAACATTTTTGTATTTTCATAATTGCCCCCAACATCTTTCAAAGAAATGAAGGAATGATACCTCTAGATTTAGTTGAAAGAAAAAAAAAATCATCAAGAAAGAAAATTATGGATCTCTTGATAGTAATCTCAACCCTAATACATAATATTTAGAATAATTATTCAAAACATTAAAATCACAACTATAAATCATATATTATTTGAGATAGTTGTGAAAATTTTATAAAGAAAAAAAGTGATATAATTATAACACTTTTTTTTTAATTTTAAGTTGGTTGAGATAATATTATTAAAATCAATTATCGCATTTAATGTATTGTCTGCTTTAGTTAGAACTCGAAACTTTTCAAAAGATTAAAAAAAAGATGTATGTAAATTATTATTGATCTCGACTCCTAAATGATATGAGTCATTATAATTAGTTTTTTTTCTTATATATATAAAAACTCTCATGTTAGACATTACTATGAAACTTGACATCCCAGTTAGGCTGACACCTCAAATAACAACAATCATCTGTCACCACATGATAATGAAGTTATTATTAAAAATATTACTTAAATTTGATTACATTTATCTTAAAAAAAATATAATTAATACGTTTACAAATAAATTCAGGGTCTCTTATTTTATCTTGTATAAGAATTGAAAGATCCCTTAAATAGTCCTTTCAATTTAATTTATTTTTTCTAATAAAAAAATACATCTATACTAATTCAATCGGAAAAAAAATAGTCTATATATAATTAAATATATTTTTCATATATAGTTATTTAATTCATCTCCAATATATTAGAGCCCATAAACTTGGTGGAAAAGCACATGGTGATGAGACTCAACTCTAAATAATCCAAACTTTCTGTGTAGTGGGATTAAAAAGCCACCAAAGAGAAAAAAAAAATATACAAAACATTTATGTGGAAACACAATGTTGTATAGTTATATATATCACAATAAAATAATAACTATTAATATCACCAACTATATAAAGTGCCATACATAAAAGTTATTATGAAACTCTTATATGAATGAAGTGTAAAACCATTTTTATTTTTCATTAATGTAAGCATACAATATCTGAGTCAACTATGTGAGAATTATATAAAAACCCTAAACCCACTATAATAAGTAGGAGAATAGATACAAAATTTTAAAAAATTATATGTTAATTAATAAAATGCATAATTTTTTCATTAAGTATACATAAACTAGAGGATTTGACATATTAATTATATATAATTAAAAAAATCAAAGTCATCTTACACATACATGCCCATTTGGTGAAAAAATTATTTATTTTTATCTCTTTTTTCATGACACCATAATTCATGTCTCTATCTTCCTTCAGAATGACTTTACTTGTTATAGCAAAAGTTCTGGTCGTGTAAGACTACACTAAATGATTATTAATTAATAGACTCATAAAAGAATATTAATTAATTAATTAATAGGTATTGTATTAGTGGTGTGACATGTATTAGTTTTGAAGGTTGGCATAAGGAAGGAGAAGCATGTGCAAGTCTAAACATGGAAGATATGATATAATTAAAATAATAATAAATAAGATTACTTTGTAATTTTTTTAAATGTTCTTTTGCTAATTAGAAATATGCACGCATTTTGAATCTTATTGGCTGAAAAATATATGATCAATTTTAAGTAAATTGATGTGTTGGCCACTTTCCATTCTTTTATAAAAAATTTCTACTTTTATCTAACTTTATTTCAACCAAATTTATTAAAAATAAAGTAACATTAATCCGATATGATGAAGTAATGAATTAGATAAAATATGGAGTACCAGATTTAAATTTATTAAAAATAAAGTAACATTAATCCGATATGATGAAGTAATGGACTAGATAAAATATGGAGTACCAGATTAGATAGACAAAATGATTCAATACGAGTTGACGAATTCAAAATATTAATTTATTTTTTAGAAATAAAAATAAGTTGATAAATCGAGTCTATTTTATTTTATCACTTCTCCTACTAAATAGGTTGAATAATATTTTCATCTCTTCAATTTATACTTAAATTTTTAACAATAATTTATATGATTAAATTATAAAATTTGTTTCACATAATGTTGTAATTTCTTTTTAACTTATACAACCACAAGTTAGTTTTAACTTATGAAGATTTTTTTTTTCTTTGTTAAAAGTTGGTATAAACAAACTTATCTAAACATACCTAAATAATACCACTATTTAAATTTTTGGGGAATGAAGATATGGATTAAAAAAATGTAATGTATTATTTGCTTTATCTTTGGATAACAAAAGTTTTAAAGAATATTTCTTTGGAGAGAAGGTATAATAAAGTTACTCAAATTTCAACAATATATTATATACTATGTTCTCATCTTCTAAGCATCTTTTGAATGGAATCAAGGGAACACTTCATCACTTTTCTTATGCTTGATACCACTTAGCTCCCACCTTCAAACATGTGACAATTAATCTATAACTTCAAAGAATATTGTTCTCATTTTTCCACCTTATAATCTTTTTTTTTTTCCTTTCCAACAAGATGGACCCTATACCATGAGATTAAAACATTTTTATTAAAAAAATTTTAATTTTTCAATCTTTGATGTGGTAATCAATGGCCAAGTTTCAGACATATTCTTAATGTAGTTAAAAAGGAACCAGCTAACTCATATTGGGATGTTACATAAAAAAAAATTAAGGAAGACTCAAGTAATTAATTCAAATTATAATAGGTAAATTATTTAATTAATTTTTTGCCCATAATTATTTTTATAATAGATAAATAATAGATTGAACTATTTATGAATACTTTATTTGATGAATTTTTTTATATTTATTTTACACCGTACGTGAAAATACATTGCATTATTGAGTAATATGTAACCATGAAATAGTCTATTATTTATTTAATTACTAAGAAATATTTGAATAGATTTGAGAATGTAAAAAATTATATTTATTTTCGTCCCAATACTTGATAGACATGAAATTTGTCTTTAATCTACATTCTTGTAGGTATATATCTAAATATTTATTTTATAAAAAAACTACAGTAAATAAAATATGGTGTTATTAAAAATTTAATAGTAAAATAATATTTTTCTCAATTCTAAATAATAAAGAAGCTATAATGGTATACATTAACAAATAGATTATTATATAAAATAATAATATTTTAATAATTTAAAATGTTAATAAGTCTAAGGACAAATATTCATTCTCTTTCTTGTACCTGATTTAAAATATTAAGTATTATCTACACATATGTATCAATATAATTATATTTAACTTTTTAATATCGTATTGAGAGAATACTCTTATTTATTAATTTATTTGTCATAATATCATCTAAAATATTATAATAAATTAATGATTTAAGTGGAATTAATTATTTTAATTTTTTAAATAAAATTATGGAAATTAAACTTATCCATGAAATAATATACGAATATATGAGAAAAAAAATGCTTAACTAACAAAATTCAAGCATTTTTTTCAACATAAATTCTTAAAAATGGAAAATAATATCTAACGGCTAGGCTCAAACGTGAAGGAATGACACAAGCATTAGGTTAAAAGACTACTTTTTTTGTGTGTATATAACGTGTACGTAAACTCTTCATTAAATTTTCTGAAATTAACAATGGGACAATTATTACCTACCCTTTATATAAGTTATGAACCCTAGCTATTAACCTATACCTAATTTCAATGCATATACATGTAACAAACCACGTTCTCTAAACAATCTCAGCAATTTTTTTCTCAGAACAGAGTTTTTAACGTCATTCCAACAATTATTTTTGTACCATATAATTAATAGAAGATTTTAAATTATTCTAGTTAATAAAAGTGACTAATATTTTTTACTGATAAAATAAATAAATTCAAGATTTACATATTTCCAAGAGTTATGATCACTTTGACGGCATGATATAAGGTTTTAGTTTTTTTTTTTCATATATTTATTATTTCGACCTTAAATCTTTTGAAATATTAGTCAATTACCACATTCGAAGTATTGTTCGTTTTAAAATTTGGAACTCCGTTACGATTTTGTCCTTAAAAGACGCTTCAAATGACTAAAGAACGAAAGAAATTTAAAGTTTGGAACTCTATCACGATTTTAAACTCATATCTCATTAAGCAAGAATTTGTTGGCGCCAAACAAAAAAATTCTCATAAGTGAGTTTCAGAGTGAGAGGTGTGGAGAAAGTTCATGATGAAAAAAAAAAATTCACCAGCTCGTGATACCATGTAAGGAAAGAGAAGAGAGGAGAGAGAAAAGATAAGGATGAGAATGAAAAACACTTTTATTCATATTGAATGTATTATATATGAGATATTAATAGTGCTAGAAGAGAGTAGTAACAAAATGGAAAAAAGAAAAGTTACTATATAACAGAGTCATTAACACTAAGAAACGAAGGAGTACATAAATTGTCATTAGTCTCGATTCTAAATAATGTAAGACTATACAATATATTAGAACATTTACTAGATATTTATGTATGAAAATTTTACTTTTAAAATATTTTATATACGAATCTAATTTACTTAATTTTTTCCCAATAAAAAAAGCACTCAATATTATTATTATTATTATTATTTTTCATGTAATAGTGAAATATTAAATCTTCTTTATTAGATAATTGGTTTACCCTCTTTAACTTAACTCGAAGTGGTGTCTCTATCCCTAAGGAAGTTCCATCACGCCCTAGAAGAAAAAAAGCATAAGATTTCTTGAGAGACTCTAGCATCACCCTAATAAAATAAAAATAAGATAAATGGTAGTGCCAATGAATATTTGGTGGGGGAATAAATCCTTGGGGAAAAGTTTCTATCTGATAGAAGTGTTTGATAGTTCATTCACCCACAAAACAAAACAACTCATTTTCTTTTAGGACACTTGGCTTAAGGCACTGCCCTCCCTTTGGTTATGTTCTGATATACTCAATCCCTTATTTTAGGAATCAACAATATTTAATTGTTATTAGAATATTTGTTGGATAATTAAAAGCATTGATTGATTATAAAATTCATATTGTGATACTTTAAATAAAATAATGAATATTTGTTATTAGACTTTTGATGGGTTCAGCTGTTCTTTAGTATCCAATGAGGGATAAAAAGTTGTTGTCCCATTAGACAAAGAAAGAGTAAATCTCTCCCACTTCTTTTTTTCTCAGATGCATTGAGATCAACACATGATTTCAAACTTCCCACTAGGTAGCACTTTTAAAACAATTATTTAAATAAATGATGGATTACACAAGCCAGAACATACATAATAGTGTAATTAGGTTTACAAATCATTTCAATATTTTCTTAAAATAACTTCTTTTTCTTTTAGGTATGAAAGTTCTCTTCATATCTACCTTCTACTTTGTTATATAATTATCCTACTTGTTAATTTTTTTTCTTGAGTTTTGGTCGAAATGAAAATACTTACAAAAATTATCTTACTCTTAAGTCAGTATTTAGTGTTCGAAATATTTAATGTTATTGAAAATGTAATTTTTACTTAGATGGTATCAACTTATTTATAAAAGTTAGTGTGAACACTGTTTAAGTGAACTAGAATTAATACATCTTTAAAAAATAATCTTGGTTATTATGATAGTACAGACCAATTAAAATATTCTAATCAATTTTAATAATTATTTTTCATTTATTTTTTGTTTTAGGTTCTGACAAGTGTTTGACGAGGTTTTCCAAGATCGTTAGGTCTTCTTATTACGTGGTTTGGTGAGACGGTGTCAACCAAACATAATCTCGATTAGATTGATGATGTCTGATGTATTAATAGTTTGTAGTAAACAACATTCAAATATAACCTACGTTTTTTATAATAAAATAATTTCAAATTTATTGATTTCTCATGATATTTTTTTAAAGTTTTCAATTAAGCTATCATTTTGCCAAATCTAATTGTTTTCTGATTTTATCTACCAAGATATGAGCAATGGGAGTGCCACTTTTTGTAATATAAAAAAAAATGCTCACACTCAAAAAGGGGTGTAGTCGGTAAAAAAAAGGCCATTATACTTTTTCTATAAATACACTACAAGTAAAAGAACAAATGAAAAGCCTCAATGTTCTCTCTTTCTATTTCTTTAATTCCTTCAACCCTAAGGTGAGGGTCTAAATGCAATGCAGCAATAGTACTGAACATTTGAATCTTTATGACACATATGCTATCTTTGTCCATGTTTTCCCTTTTAGCTTTAGAAAAAGTTGAATGGAGAATGAGGTGGAATTGTTGAAACTGGGTGAGATGGAAGAATGGAAGTGGGAAATGGAAAAAAGCTAATAAAGGAAACGAAAGAGGAGAAGAGTGGCACCAAAGAAGGAACAATGCTTTTGGATATGTTTTTTCATCAAGTGTGGGCAACTGTTATTAAATGTATGGCTCATAAAAATTGTGATCTTCATTATCAAAAAGTTTTAGTGCTACCACCTTTGTGTTTTTTCAGGGATGTGACACATGCATGATACACAATTTTCACAATTTTCATATATATATATATATATATATATTCTAGTTTTTTTATTAATTAACAAACCATCACAGTCTGTTAGGTGATGTTGTGATTTATTTTCATGGTTTGTGTTTCGACTTCAAGTTCCAAAGCGGATAATATCTCAGATGCGGTGATTGACCCTAGCGATGCTGCCCAACGGACTTGAGGTCGGAACAGTTTGTATAAGGTTTGAACCATTCTTAAAGTGATTTTATTTATTATTTTTTCTTGTTGATAAAAAAAAACAAATCATTAGAGTTTGTTAAGTGAAGTGTGATTTGTTTTCATGATTTGTATAAGAGTTGAATCACCCTGAACTGATTTTATTTATTCATCACAGTTTGTTAGGTGAGGTACGATTTATTTTCATCATTTGTATAAAAGTTAGATATCCCTCAAGTAAAAAGAAATCATCATAGGGTATATGTTTAAAAATTGATAAAATTTGAATATTGTGGTACTAAACAATTGCCATCACCACTCACTCTATGGGTGAGAGGAGCATCCACTTTGAAACTTTAGGAGTAAGGAAATATAAGATGATGAACATTAGTAGTAATTTAGTGAGCCCTTGTGATCTTAGAATCTTTCCACTCACTATTTTATTACTCAATATTGTTGCTTGTAGCTGGAAAGTAATAGGTAAAGGGGGTTTAACTACTCAAAAGTCATTTTCCTTTTATCACAAAAAAAAAAAATTAAAACAAAAAGGTTATGTTGCTTTCATTATTTTTGCTTAATTAAAGTGGGACATTATCCTTGTTTTTGTGATTAAGATTGTATGAAGAGGAGATAATAATAGTCATTTTTAGGATCTACTCAAAATAGATTAAAACATTATTAATATTTAAAAAAATTATTATTGATAAATAGTTTCTATTTGATATATAATTAGTTACTAACTTTATAATCTAAATAATTAGTAGTTAAAATTGGAATAATTAATTAGATATTAATTTAAAAACAATTTATCAATAACATATACTAATTTAGATACCAATAATTTTTTAGTCTTTAAAATATTATGTAATTTAATCAATATACTTATTTATAAAATTGATTTTTACTTAATGATTTTTTAGTTAATGTGAGACTTTTAACCATGTAAATTACAATTTTTTTATACAATTGTTCATAAAAATTTATAATAAAGTAGATATGACATTCCACTTTTAGTAATACTCTTGTCATTATAAAACAGTGGTTTTTTTAGTTTTCTTTTTCCAAATAGAAATCCTTTTAGCCCTTTAAAGTTATTTTTTCTGCCACACCCCTACAATAATTCAGAATAACCATTTCCAAGAAATAAAAAAGACACAAATAGTTAAAAAGTTGAAGATATATCTTTCTAAATTTGTGTTAATGAAGTGATTTTAATCAATGTGGTACAGTATAAAAAAACTATTATTTTGGAATAAAAAAAATGTATATCCACATCAAGAGACCAAAAAGTCATTGGTTTAAGTGGTATGAAAATTTTTAAATAAAGTCTTGGGAAGAAAAATCATACTGAAAATATGTAATTAGATTTTTTTTTAGAAATTAATTATCAACTAAATGGATAATACTATATAAAAGAAAATATTCATATTGAAAATACAATAACTACTCAAAATAGAGGAATGATTAAACTATATTTTCTTGTTTTTCACTAAAAATATATACTTTAGTTCAAACATGCCTTAAATAAAATGTTTAAAACATTCACCCTTAGTATATATGGTAAAATTATCTATCTTAAATTTTGGCAATAATAACTACTCTTGTGTAATTCTTTTAGTAGTATTATACGAACAATACATACTTAAAAGAAGGATCTATTTTGTTTATATAATTTTTTTTTTTTTTTAAAGTTCTCATGTCATCGTTATGAAACTTGACATATAAATAAATGACATCTTAAATAACAAAAATCATTTGTCTATTATTAAAAAAAAAATGAAAAAAATTAGACCAAAATACATCAAAATACTAACTAAAGATTAACAAAAAAAAATCTCCCACATGATCTTCTTTCTCTATTTAGTTACTTTTTTTTATATAAGAATAGTAGATTTAAAAATGGGCAATGAGTAAAGAAAGTGGTCTAAGTTAGTTCATCCATGAATTTTGAGAGAAGTGTCCCAAAGGCATGATGAAGAGCCAAAAGTTTATCTTTTTGAAAAAAGTTTAGCTTTGATGAAACATATCAATGGACATGCTCCACCTCCAAAACAGGAACAAATGAATCTTTAGAACCACAAAAAGGAAAACACAAGTACATGTGTAGCTCATCTATGATTATGACATACTAATTGGAAAATAAAATTTGTTTTGGATATTTATTCACAATATTATTATTATTTTATTGCAATTTTGTCTCCCTTTTATTCCTTTGTATGTGATTTTGGTATGTGTTTTTTTAATGATTTTATTCTTTAATTTTTTTATGAATTTGGTCTCAATTTTGCATAATTTTATTCTTTTCGGTCTTAATTGCCCTTTTTGTTTCTAACTTGTTATTTTCTTGTGAATTTTAGGTTTGAGACACTGGGCTTTTTGGTTAGTACTCTTTGGATAATTGTCAAAGTTGAACTTGCAGTTTTGAGCAAAAAATGAAGTTGGGCTTAAATGATTGCAGAGGAGTATTTCTTTTTGCACTCCTATGCTTTCCTCCTACACTCCAGATGGTTGTGTGAAAGACAAAATTAACCTTATACATCCTGTTTTTATTTCTTCTCTCCATTTCCCCTGTCTTCTTAGTTCTCCCTCGTCATCTAGAATTTTCCCAACTTATAAAATTCGAAAATATTTTTTTTAGGAAGAGTAGCTTTCATATATTGTAAAGATGTAAATTGTACAATTTGAAAGTTATTTTTATTTTATTTTAGATTATATAATCTAAAACATTTTTTTTTTAAATAACATTTTACTGTACAATCTGAAAATGATTCTAGTTTGAATTGTACAAGTTTTCGTGTAAGAAAGTAAAAAATCTTTACAAATAGACTATAAAATTTGTTTTCGTTGTATGTCTAGTCAAGATTTTGATAAGAAACGTAACTAACAAAAAAAGAACATATAAAATGTAACTGTAAATAACAAACAACGGTATCTCTGAATCTTTTGATCTAATGTGTCTGAAAATAGGTGGCTTCTCCCTGCACTTCTCCCTACACCTCTCTCTCTATATATATTTTTTTTAATTTTCACTCTATCTTTGGTGGCTTGTTCATCATTTTGAAGAAGTGTTGATTGGTTGGGTTGGTTTGTTGTGTTTGATTATGGTAGACGGTGATTGGTGGTGATGAAGTTTGGTTGTTGAGGTAAGTTTTGTCTTGTTTTGATTGATTGTTTATTTCAATTTTTTTTCTTCTATAAATCAGATTGTGTAACATTTTCTTTGTGTAATATGTATTAATGTTTTTTTTATCAATAAATAATAAATAAAATAAGATGAGACACTTCAAGAGTGTCACAACCCTTATACATATACTTTAGGGGTATTCCAACATTTATACTCAAAGTGACAAAAGTCAACATGCACAACACCTAACCAATTAGGTTTTACATACCTCCAACCCAAACCTCAAAAGTAAGGAATGACAAACCACAAAAAAAAAACCCTGCTACCTTGTCTGGGTTCATCCAACCAGTCTTTAGTCTAAACCGTACACACAAAACAACTCTACTACAACCAAATAAACTACACGCACTGTTACAAATCACAGTACAAGTAGTAATACAAATTAAAATCCCTCACCCAGAATACGTATTAATGATAAATCTGGATCTGACATTACTTATTGATTTGTACTATCCAAAATAATTTTTGAAAAACCTTCTTAATTGTACAATTTAAAAGATAATTCTAGATCTGTTTTGAATTGTACAATCCAGTATTCATTTTATAATTACATACCGAATTGTACGATCCATAAGGTATAAACGGATAAAAAAGTCCTGTAGATTATGCAATTAGATATATAATTATAAAATGAATACTAAATTGTATAATACAAAAGATATATCTAAATTCGATTATATCTTTCGGATTACACAATTCGAAAAAATCAAGGTGCAAAAATGGTGCGAAGATAAACTTACCTTCCATGTCGTATAGATAATGCAACTCCTCCTCAACCAACTTAAACCCTTACCCTCATCTCTATCAAACACTCAAATGCTCTCTCAAAAGGAATGTCCCTCTACAACTATGGAGGTGTTGCTGCTCTGATTCACTATGGGTGCCTCGTATCGAGAAGAATAAGGTAATGCAGGAGTGTGGTGTGAGGTTATGAGAAAATTAGAATATTCAAAAAATTTGATAAGGGTAAAACAGACATTTGACATTTCATATGGAGGTGCAAGGAGAATGAGCCCTGAAAATAAGGTTCAAAGCCCATTCCGCTGACCCAAAAAAGCTGCTAAGGTAGCGACAATTAGGGTACTGCTATTTACACTCTCCCTTTATGGTAGATAAGGCTGTCAAAATTTATCAGAAATGATAAAAAGTAACAGGTCTCACATTAATTCTATTCAATTGATTTCTCTAAATTTTTAACTTTCAATAAATTTTAAAACACACAAAATATATTGTAGTGCTTTCTAGTTTTTTTTTATTAATTGTTTACCATAAATTATTTTTTATTAATTTTTTATCTCCAACGGAAAAAAATATTGATTTCCTTGTAAATTTTGTACATCTAGTCATCTAGTCCAGCTAACATAACTTTTAATAAAAAAAATATAATGAAGTATATGACTGTTGCATTTCATTTTGTCATGGTTAGCATTATTAAAAATTTAAAGTGAAATAAAATATGCAATGTTAAACATTTAACAACTAATAATATAATTTATGTATAAATGTATAATTAAGTATAAATTGTATAATATATATTTTTAATTATTATAGAAAGTATACAATTTTTTTTAAAAAATTACACTAACCTTCTCTTATATATATTTTCAATTGCATTCTATATTCTTTTTTTAAAATATTTATAAAAACCACTCTTGAATATATCTAACTGAAATGTAGTATATGAAAATTAAACCTTAAAATTATTTATTTTTTACTATGGATTATGTAATAGTCAATTCTCACTTTATAATGATTTAGATTTTGTCATCAATCCCCAACCTAAATGGAAAGTGAAAGTAGTGGTAACCCTAAATCATAAACTTTATAATTATGTGCCATTGCTAAAGAGAGAATTACAACACATGTATCTTCTCTTGTTGACGACTCGTAAAGTTATGGGTTAAAAAGTTCCATCTCTAAACTTGTACGTGCAAAAGAATATTGTTTCTAGTCAATGGTGTTTGATTTCGGCAATGATATTCCATCACCCAATAAATTTCGATTATAGATTTGGAAATAAGAGAGAAATAAAAAGTGTAATTGTTCTTAGATAGGTTGTGGAGGTATCTCATCTCATTTGTTGTTTTTTAAGTATATTACAAGAAAAATTGGTATTACATACAACACAAATCTGTATGTAAGATCCTAAATCCGTATGTAAAACATAGTTACATACATATTATATATGGACAAAAATTTATATGTAAAACAATCATAGATAATTTTGTATACGGATTTTTTTTTCCGTATGTAATACACACAGAGTTACATAATTGGGAGGTTGTCATCTAAGATGTGAAGAGTGAACATTATATGTTCCGAAGGGAGAGTCTATATGCAAACAAATATTTCAATCCTCAGTTATAAAGCACCAAATCATCTAAATCCATAATTTGTAGTAATTACTACAGATTTTATAAGAATTAGCTGGAATACAAACATCATCGTTAATTCGATTACTTTTCGAAGAACATAATTGTCAACTCTCACATGTAAGTCCCAATTATTTGAATGGGACCCATCAAGATTACTTTTTACTTGTTTTCTACATTTCACATTAATCTCCTAATTAATATGTTTTCTCTGGTCATATAAAATAAAACAATAGTATTAAGAAAGATTTTGTAGATAAATAAAACTCTTTATTTTTCTTTGAGAAATTATCAAATATGCATGTAGAATAGAACAAGTACAATGTGAAAATTAATATATATATATATATATATATATTCTCTTATTTTTTTAAAGAGAAATTATGAGTTTTATTTATTTATAATTTTTCCTTATCATTTAAATAGCTAGTGAAAACATATGTTAATTAACAGGTTGATGTAAATGGTGAGAAACATGTAAAAAATACCACTATAGTCCTTCCAAAATGAACGGAACTTTTATAGTCCTTCCAATAATCACACTCCACCAAATACGTACTCAATTATTATTGTAAGGAATTTCAAATAAAACTAACTATATTAAAATTTATGTAATTAATTTTTTAAAATATTATATCAATACTTATTATACTGTAGTATAAATTTGGTTATAGGATATATTTTGACAATTTTTTCCGTAAATATCTTAAAAATAGAAATATAAAAATGACATTTTTTATGTGTGATTTAAAAGTAAAACTTTCGAAAAATTATAGGAGAATTTTGAAAACTAAGGTACACATGATTTGATTTAAATTTATAGAGAAATTGCTTTCAATTTTTTTTCAAAATTATTTTAGAAAAACTTTTAGCCACTTAATCCTACTTATATACAATGAAATGAAAGGCTCTAATCCAACACATCCCTCATGCCGAGACTACCAACTCGTGCGTGGGGCTATATATTATGGGTAGTCCGATTGCGGCCCGATAGCGGGTGGCACGATAGGCCCAACACAAACACTCGCTAGGATAGATTCAAAATGACTTTGATACCATATTACGAAGTTAACTTTAAGCCTAACTCAACCAAATAAAACCGGCTCAAGAGATTGAGGCTTGCACTCACTTATATACAATGAAAAGCTTTAATCTCTATACAATGAAAAACTTTAATCTTTAGTATCTCTAACAACATTTCACTACTAAACTTTTTACATAAAACAAGTTTCTTTTTCTCTCGTAGTTTACTATCATTATTTTTAATTATTTTACAACTAATTATATTTCTATCAAAGTGTCCAAAAAACAAGTTAAATAAAACGAAAACAACGTCATTTAATTATATATTTTTAAATATACCTTCATTTAAAATCACATTTTTCTAAATTACGTGGTTTAACTTTGTTTAGTTTTTTACAATCTTTTTATGACACGTTATTCTTTTATAATTTTAACAAATCAGTAAAATGTGTAACGATAAAATGCTCCAGAAAAACCACGAAGAATAATTAGAAACAGTTATAGTTGAGTGGTAAAATATCTAATATAGTTTTTCTAAGAAAAAAAATGTCTAATTAAGTTCAAAGTGTTGTGTATAGTAATTTTTTAATTTTTTACAATTATTGCCTTAGAAATTATATTGACAATGATTTATTATTGATCAGTGACAGTGTAATAGAAATAGCACATAATAATTTAATAGTTTGTAATTTACATCATGGTGTAAAATTGTTTATATATATATATAAAAAAAATTCAACACACAACTTCTATATCTTACACCCCAACTTTTGGAATAACATAAAGAACTTCAACTTTTGTTCTATAACAAGATACAATACACCTTGAGATAGATTCCAAAATTGAATTTTGCTTTCATGGATCACATGGCCAGATTTAAAACCAAAATAGAATGAACTCAAAATCCAAAGAGAAGCACTCTTTAATATCAATTTCAAAGTTAATATATATATATATATATATATATATATATATATATATAATTAATGTTGGTGGCTTCAAGACTCCCTCAGTAATGCATTTTATTTGTAATTAACAGCAGAGTAAGAGTGTATATGGAGAGATCCAGGGTAAGAAATATGGAAAGATATATTGTAGGTATATGTAAAATTTGTCTAAATTCTCCCCTGATTGTTTCTTTGATTCTGATTAGTGTTTTGTTTTTCTGGATTTTCACTTTAACTGTTTTGTGGTTGTGATTTTTGGCAGGCTAGTTTTGAGTTGTTGGTAGAAAGGTGTGTGATGCAAGGATGTCTTTGTTTTTTTTTTTTATAAGATTTCGATCACCTAGAGTAATTCTTATATATATATATATATATATA
>Ga0123342_1000529_pt1 | contig 60657 bp, 29 predicted proteins | sample Turbeawhitnodule_FD_89960 | JGI IMG/M metagenome (GOLD analysis project Ga0123342, IMG submission 89960) | Root nodule microbial communities of legume samples collected from Mexico - Turtle bean Mexico white nodule | ecosystem: Host-associated > Plants > Roots > Nodule | place: Mexico: Nepantla... | reverse complement strand
TCAAAGTCTACACCTTCTCTTAGATTTCCTACGAAGCTCTTCGACATCCACTGGGGCGTGTTCTGTTGTGTTTTGACCGATGGGCCCTTCCATTGCTCGTGACTTCCTCCTGCGACAATCTCGACATATGTCTTATTGCTTAGCTTCTCCACCCACACCTCCTTTATGCTCTGTTTACCCTTGCCTTTATCATCCCGAACAGTACGTACCCGGTCTACCTTCTGGCTCTGTATGTGCTCCCGTCCTAGGGTTCTCCGCTCCTCCCTTCTTGGTTCATACTGGTGTCTCCGGTACTTCGGTATATTCACATGAAGCTTCATATTGCTAATGTAGATCTGATCGAGATCTCCTTCTAGACGCACAACATTTTTGACATCAAGGAATCGCACAAAACCGAACCTCCTTCCCCACTTGTTAGGTCTGCGAGAGATGAAAACCTCCTTCACCGTTGCCCATTTTTGAAATACCTTAGCCATGTCCAACTCTCCGTACCCGTTGGGAAAGTTTGAAAAGAAGAAGGTAAAGCAATCCTCTCCATTCCCCAAAACCCCATCCCTGCCGTATCCCCGCTCTCCGTTCCTACTGTAGTGTGCCCTTCCCGTCATATTCTTAGGAGCTAACTAGAACTTTATAATGAACATAGGTTTACAAGTCAGAAAATTGAAGAGAAGTGGATATGATGAAGATAGAGAAGAAAAAGAAGGGTAAGCATGATGAGTGGGAGTGAAGAGCTCATGGTTTTGTTTTATGTGCTTTTATTTTGAGAGAAAAGTATAGTAAAAAATTGAACTCATTTTGTTCTACCATCATCCTTATATAAATTGTTGTTTGTATCTTGAATGATTTATCTTAAAATTGAACTTAAAGACAATTTATTCACATAATTTTGTATAAAAAGATAATCAATAAATATGTATTTTGTCCAAAAAAGAAGAAGATATAAAGTACTTATAAATTAGATCGAAGCATATTTAAATTCTTATAGATATTGAACTTGAATTTAATAGTTCAATATTCAACAATCTTGTTAGTTGAGTACTGATCTTGCAGGGAATTCAAACGTCGAAGGATTCGCCACGTCAAACTCTATCTTCCACCTCCTCAACCGTGACAAGTGCAAGAACGCTCCAGGAACTCCACAAGAACTCCAAGCAAACCTGCGAAATACACCAAACGGCGCCTCTAGCGGCCGATTGCACTCCGACGCTCAAGTCAGCCTTACAAAACCACCAAAGAACTAAGAATCTCTGCGAGACTCGTGTGCACTCTGTGTGTGTGTAAACTAGTAACTTGCAAGAATGAATCTTACCTCCTTTTGCATGAGCGTGGAATGCCCTTTATATACTCTGTTGCGCGCCTAAGTTATCCGTGCATGAAGTAACTTAGCGCGTTTCTTCAACTAGTGTGGCTCGTGCACGCACCAGGCATCACCTACTGTGTGAACGATCACCTCTGCTTTGCACCATGCACGTTATGGTTAAGAGAACACCAATCGCCGACTGGCTTACTAGCTCTCTTAGGCCACTCTCGTGCACGACACTACAAAGCACATAACTTCTCCTTTCTCTGATACTCTGCCACACAAGGCTCGTATGCAACGCTCTCGCTGGGAACCACCCTTCGTTTCCAGCTTAACTGCGCGTAACACGAAAACCTGATCGATCATCGCTCACCCAGATGACCGATCGGTGCCCCATAGCGCCACGCCTTCTGCTTCCAGGTGCTTATCTAGGTGCTGATCGCGCATCCTCTTTGACCACCGCCCCCTGATCCCCGATCACCACCCTGGGTGACTTTCTTAATGACTCATCTACTTCCCTGGCCCACGTGTTCTGCTAAGAACGATCCATGTGGCTATCCTTTGCTGTCGTCACTGACTACCGATGTCCGTCCGGATCACAAGCTCTGGCTGGGAACCACCCTTCGTTTCCAGCTTAACTGCACGTAACACGAAAACCTGATCGATCATCGCTCACCCATATGACCGATCGGTGCCCCATAACACCATGCCTTCTGCTTCTAGGCGCTGATCGCGCATTCTCTCTGACCACCGCCCCCTGATCCACGATCACCACCCTGGGTGACTTTCTCAATGACTCATCTGCTTCCCTGGCCCACGTGTTCCACTAAGAACGGTCCACGTGGCTATCCTTTGCTGTCGTCATCGACTACCGATGTCCGACCGGATCAAGTACTAATCTTAAATTAGAAATCGGTAATATGTACTTATTAGTTCAATAATACAAATTTTTCTTTATTATTTAGCTTCACTCATGGAGATTCAAAAGTCTATAAATACACACCATTAAAGGAAGTACTTATTAATTTTTTTTACTCGTTATTAATATTATTACTCACCATTAAGGAGTCTACAAGATTAGAAAGGAGATTTTACATCTCCTCTAACAACTCTCCACCTTCTAGTAAGAAAATTTAGCACCCTAATGGGGTTTGGGTAAAAATTTCTCTCAAACCACTTGTTGATGATTCTTGTTAGAAGTCAAACTACCATCTCTTATTTCTCGAATACTTAGATGATTCTTTCTCAATTGTAAATATGAAGGTGTAATTGAATGAAGCCTAAACTCAAATAGAAAATTGAAAGACAATACAAATCAATGTCTAACAAATAAAGAGAAGAGAGAAGTAGACATGAATTTATAGTGGTTCATCAAACCACTTGGGCTATATCCACTCTCCTTAAGCAAACTAATAAAGAACTTTCACTAACCAAAAACACTTTAGCTACAACGAGTTTCAACACCTTTCCTATAATAAGTGTTCTAACTTCTCTAGGTACACAAAGTATTTTAACATCTCCAAGTACATCGAGTTTTAACACCTTTTTAGGAACACTGAGTTTCAACACCTTTTTAGAAACAAATATTTTGGCCTCGAAGTGGAAGTATCCTAACATCGAGAAGTATGATGAAGCCTCCAACCCAAATGTGCATTAAACAACCTATATGGCTTAAGTAAATCTCATATTTGACAATCTTATATACTTAGGATACAAACATATATTTCAAACAAAAAATACGTTTGAGAAAAAAATTCCAGAAAACAAAATTTGAAAGTGTATTTTTGAGAAAAAAAATTTCAAAATCCAGAAAAGCATTCTGAAAATCTAAATCTAAAAAAGTAGTCTTGTAATGAAATTCCATTTTTATCCACACTCCCTTTCATTTAAGAACACTTTTACTATTTCACATAAAATCGATAAAATTGAATTGGATGCAAGAAGTAATTTCCATAAGTTAAAATGCTCCCTCTCAAAGGTTTGGCCTTAAAAAAAGTAAGTTTGCGCATAACCTATTTGAAACCTTCTTCATAATGTTTTGGTTGTAGTGAGTAGCTGAAGAAGCTTGATATTTAGTGCAGCCTTAGTCTTGTTTGATTCCTCCACCTTGGCTTGAAGTGTAACCGACCTTACATCTCTTCCACTTTCATCTTCACCTCCTTAAATTCACCCAAAAGATCTTCATTATCTCGTTTCACTATCATTGCACCAATACCTAATTTTCCTTAGCTTCGTAATCTACCGCCACCATACTCAGCTCTTAAATTTTATTTAGAAATGCATTCATCCCTTTCCAATAATGCATAATTGCCATGAACCTCACCATCATAACTTCACAATCTTCAAAAGTTCGACATTGAAGGAGCAAGAAAATTGGGTCTTGTGGAGTCTTAATTCGGATGAATTGCATGTTTACATAGAGATTTGGTGTTGGACGCAAATGTGGATTTGTTGTCAGTATCTTCTTTATTACAAATTAGTATAATCGAAGATGTTAGTGGAGCAGTCTAATCTATAATTAGTTATGATGATGCTTTTGTTGCATTTGAGAAGTGCTTGGCAACACTTTGGCCACTGGATTAAATGATGAAACATCACCTTTCTTCTTATTTTTTATGACCTTTAAAATCAACTAGAGGAATTTTCTCCAAGGTAGGAGCCCTAACCTTAACATGAAGTTGCATGTAAACCTTTTTCTATAAGTATCTGCGAAAAAAATAAATTAGATAATAAAAAATAAAAAAGTGTTCAACATTAAGAAAGGGCTTTACCTAGAAACCAAACTACGTGATCCTAACACCCAAATATGCTAAGGAAACCCTTACTATTGTTTGGAGGCTGATTCTCCCTTCAATAGGTCAATTCAGATATGTACCCAACATATACACACGAAAAGTCCCTTTTATCCTTAATGATTTAAAACACTACCTAGGGTTAATTGAGGCACACCTCTAAGCACGACGACGACAGAAAGAAGAAGCTGTCGATGAAGAAGAAGTATGCATTGGAGAAGGCAATGTCGGTGTGTGTGTTTTTTCATTTGATTCCATTTTTTCAAAGTAAAGATGACAAGGGCACTTTCGGGTTTTAAAATTTATGTTGGGTGCACATTATAATTGATATGGTGTAGGAAGAAACAACCTTGTTTGGATGAGGATGAGTTTTAATTATTTCAATATGTATCCTTTCCTTAAGATTAACTATTAAGTCTTAGATTTGATTTTATCTTATCAATCTAGTAGAAAAAGGAATCAATGTGTAATAGAGATAAAATAACAAATATATTTTTGTTAGAAAAAAAGTTTGACACCCATAATTTTGATAGAGCGCTAAAAACAACTAAGTGTAGAACATGATCATGTGTCGTTTGTAAGACAATAATATTAGTTCAACAATAGTTCATGTAAGACACAAATATTTAATCTATTAGATTGTACAACACTGTGTTGTCTTTTTTCACATATGGTAAAACATTTAACAAGCTAAAACGATAAGAACATAGTTTTAAGCTAACCTCATACTATATAAACATCTATATGCTTATTCTATTTGTAAGGAATGTCTATTATCTTCATCTTCAGGGAGGATCCGTTCAAACAAAGTCATATGGAATGATCTCATGGATGAAGAGCCAAAGTTGTTTTCTTTAAAAGCTCTTTGGCGCTAGCATTGTGAGCTCTGGAAAGACAATCTGTTTCATATAGCTTTATGCTTCACACATTTTTAAGTAAAAGCATATTGTCTAAGAAGAGACAAATACAACAACTTTTGGGATGTTGCGTAAAGGAGAAAAGAGAAACTAATGTTTCATGAAGTGTGATAAACAGTTAGTCGCATTCAATTTTCAAAATAAAACTAAGTTTTCTTTAATGTGGTATAAGGTCAATCTAGGTTAGTCCAGAGACAACATGTCACGAAAGAATCATTATATGTATTTATTCTTTCACAAATTAACAAGGGGAGAAAATTTGAATTGAAATCTAAATGTAAAACAATATGAAAAGTAAAGCAAAAGGAAGACTAAATTGTCTATAAACAATCATCTAACAAATCGTATAACAACACTCAAGAATGTAAAAACTAAAATATAAATAAAAAAATTGTAAAAATATGAAAGTAAAATAAAAATGTAAACTAAAAACAAAGAAAATGAAACGAAAATGATGAAACCCAACTATTAGACATTCTAATCTTCAATCGCTTGCTAGACTGTCTAACAATTGTTATGCAAAAAAGTAAAATCACTTATATAGAAATGTCTATGTACAACTGATAATCCGTCTAATTAGTAATCACTTACTAGACTGTCTAATGGTTACATAGAGATAACAAAAAGGAATGAGAAAAAGGAAACAAGAGCGTTAAAAGTAAATTACAGAAATTTAAAGTACGAGAAAAGTAAATTGCAGGAAAAGTAAATTGCAAAAATATAAACAGGAAATGTAAATGGCAGAAAATTAAAGTGCAGGAAAAGTAAATAGAGCATTGTGAGAATGTAAATTGCAATTGAATTAAATTTGAATTGAAATGAACTGAGCATGTAGACTGGAAAATTAAAGTGCGGAAAAATGAACAAGAATTTAAATGAATTGTAAACCAGAAAAGAGAAATTCAGTACTGGAATGAAAATTAAGAAACATAAACCATGGTTTAGTGGTCTTCAACTTCAACTACAAGAGACCCAAATCTAGATTCCTTGTTAGTGAAGAAAAGACAACCAATCAATTTGTATATTCTTAGAAAAATACTTTCAATAAAAAATAGAGTTTCGAAAAGATTTTGAAGAAGAAAACAATTAAACATAACATCCCCATACATGATTTTGATTCACTATTACCCATTTCCAAAACTAAGTTCAACTTAAATGATAAAGTGCAAAATGTAAAGAAGATAAAGAATAAGAATCGCGAGAGAAAATGAACAAACATGAAGAATTTCTATAGAACTCAAAACAACAAGAAATTGTTAACAACAAACAAAAAACTAAACTAAACTACTATCATGCCTAAGTGTCTAACTATACATCTATCTCGTACGCACACGTTTCTCTTCAGCTAATCTCTATTTATAGAGTTATGAGGCTACACAAATGGGTGGACCTTGGTTCCAACCGGAATCAGACCCGTAAAATGATTTCTAAAAATATATTATCTAACTTCAGCTTCCTCTTTAAGCTTTTTGTTGACCATCCAATGCTAGTTGACTAAGAACCTTTGATCGTCTAGTGCCTGTTTTGCATATTTTTTCTTTTTAAATTCGGTTCTCCTACTTTTAATAGTATAAATGTCTTCATTCAAGTTCCTTATGTCAAAGTATACTTTGAAAATGTTTCTTGAATTGATCAAAGCAACTGTTAGATGGTTCAAACAAAATATAAGTTGTAAATGCAATTTTTATTATGTTTTACTAAAAAGCGTAATTTAATGTAAAAAATACAAATCTAAACTAAAAACAGAAAGTAAGAACAAAAGAAATCCCAAGGAAAAGAATTTGGCCTACAAAATATGAGAAAATTGGGTTATCAAAGTGCATTTAATGCATCCTTCACAATCAAGCTCATGATACGCAAAAAGGACATTCAAGTGAGCTGAAGTTGCTCAACTACCATAACCGAATTTACAATGACTATATTCTTTAGCACCTATTTAAAGCCATCAAGAAGAATATGAGGCTAACAATGTTGCATAATGTTGAAACTCTACAGAAATTTCTACTTCATAAAAACCTTCATAGAGAACATTGTTCGTATTCACTTTGCAAACTAAAAGAGTGCATAAAACTTTTATACGTTGAAAGACGCGATCCCTCTCTAATGATAAACCTTGTGATCTGTTGATCACTACTCAGATAATTTATTTATCTTAGCAAGGAGTGGTTGTTGTTCAAAGAATACTCTTAAATGGGTTAGTCAAGAGTGACTGCGTTCCAAAAGAATACTTAGTTTTAGCCAATAGTCACTATGTGTCAAAGAATATTTGGTTTTATCCATGATCGATTGTGCGTAAAAAAATACTCAGATTTAACTAGGAGTGATTGTATGTAAAAGAAAAAAATATTTATTTTATCTAGGAGGATTATGCTCCAAACAATACTCATTTAAGCCAATAGTGGTTGTGTTCCAAAGAATACTCAAAGGAGTTATCCAAAAGTGGCTACGAGCACAAAAAATACTCAAAGGGTTAGTCAGAAGTGGCTACAAGCTAATGGTACCAGTGATGGAAATATTAACCTCGTGTAGGATCAGTTTTGACAATTTTCATTAAACGATTGGTAAAATAGAAAACGTGGAAGGGATTAGAGATGAAGAAATTATAATATACTTTGTTTGATTCCACAATCAAGAGAAATTAATGAGTAAAGGAAGAACCACCACTTTGAATCGAAAACTCAAAGATAAGGACAAAAAGTTGTAAAAAAGAACTAAGAGAGAATTCTCACATACAAAATTTATTCAAATTCCAAAATGAGCAATTATGAGTACAAAAGTCTATAAAAAGACTTATACACTATGGACCTTGTACTTATGGGTCCAAAAATGACTAAGGCCTATTCAATAAGCCTCTTAAAACTAGAGTTTAGAAAGTCAATAATTACAAGAAAAAAAAAATAGAAACATATATAAGGTCCAATACATGCCCAAAACCAAAAATTACATAATAATATCAAAATTCTATTATAGCTTCAAGCCTACTATGTGGTCTTTGAGAAGGTCTCATCCATGATACCATCATACCGTACTTGAAAAAAATTCGATCGTGAATTTAGCTCTTTATTACCTTTAAACAAGCATAAGCTTTAAAAAGAAATAATATTAAATGTGGTTGGATATCTTCCTCTAGGATCAAAATAAACTTAAAAAATACATAAAAAACATAAAATTAAATTTTCTATTTACATGAATACAAAGAGGAAAAACATCCTCTGAAGCAACAAAAATAGGAAAGAAATTTCATACAATCAAATGAAAAACAGGAGGACAAATTAAAAACATATTTATTTATTTCCAGACTTTTTTTATCTCTTTTTCTTCTCCAAATTATTTTCATCGTTGTTTCTTGATATTCAAGTCTTCCCTAGGCAATAAAACAAAAGGAGACAAGTTAGTAATTTTTTTCAATGAAAAGTTAGAATACGATTTAAATAAGAAAATTTCAAAGTTTTACAGTCCCCTTTTAAGGATTATTTTCTGTCATGCTTGTAAGGACTGCTATTAGAGATTCTTCCTCTTTTTCTCGCCTTTCTTCCTCATATTTGTATCTCTTTTCTTCCTCCTCTTTTTCTCTCTTTTCTTTCTCTTGTTTTACTTTCCCCATCTTTTCTAGTTTTTACAATTTCTTTTGTTATCTCTTTCAAGTATTTACAATAATTCTTTAGGTCTCGATCATTCATTAGCCTCAGATTCCAATTAGGGCATTGATGAGTCTCATGCCCATAACTTCACATTTGAAGCATCTAATACAACTTGTTTTGATCCTTGAAATTGTTTTTTCTATATGCATGTGCTCCTTTCTATGATAATAAATTTTTTTGTTCAATTTTATTATTCTTGAAACAATTGTATTAATGTATTCTTTCAAAGTTAAACTCATAGCTAGTAAAATTTAGAAAAACAAGAACTAATACAAAACAAAAGAAATGGTTAGCATAAGGAATATAGAAAAATAAGATGACCTCACCACTCATTAAGTGTTTACACTCAATTCACTCGGTTATTGTTAAGGAAAAAGTCCAACACCCTATTATTTTGATTACGTTCTAAAAGCAGCTAAGTATAAAATATGATCATATTTCATTTGTGAGACGACAACCTTTTTTCTAACAACAGATCATGCAAAACACAAGTTTTTAGTCTGACAAACAATACAAAATTGTGTGGTACTCACTTAAGTTTAACATAGCATGGATATGTTCATCTATCAAAGAAATTCATTCAAGACTCAAGTAAAAGATAACATCAAAATCTCCTGGAGTTCAAGCTAAAGTTGCTTCTACCATTCCCTAACAAAGAGCACTGACAACTTTGGAAAAGACTATCTACTTCGTACAATTCTACACTTTAGGAAAAGTTAAGTAAAGACACACTGCCTAAGAAGAGATAAACATATCTAACTATCAGGAAGTTAGGTAGATGTAGAAAAGAGAATTTAATGGGGCATGGAGTGCATCTAATGCATCCTACTTAAGTAAGCTCGTCAAATATAAAAGGACATTCAGAAAGCTAATTCAACAGGTAGAAAACGAATTCACAATGGTCACTTTCTTCAAAGGTTATATAAAGCAACTCAAGGAGAAGAAGAAAGTGAGAGACCACATCGCATAACCAGAGTGGTTAGGTGCCCAAAAAATACTTGATTAAGCTAGGAGTTGCTAGAGTCAAGAATACTCATTAATTTTGGAGTGGCTAGAGTCAAGAATACTCGAGGTAGCCAAGAGTGACTAGGTTCCCAAAGAATACTCGATTAAGCCAGGAGTAGTTATAGTCGAGAATACTCATTACGCCAAAAGTAATTGGAGTAAAAAATACTTAAGTGAGTAGCCAATAATGGTTAGGTGCCCAAAGAATACTTGATTAAGTTAGGAGTGGTTGGAGTAAAATAGACTCATTAATCAAGGAGTGGTTGGACTCAATAATAAGGGGTTAGTCAAGAGTGACTACAAAATCAAACAATACTTAAAGGGTTAGCCCAAGACTGGATATAAGCCCAAACAATACTCTTTTTGTACTTCCTAGCAATAGTCTGCTTAATGGAACTCAATCAGTTGATTGAGAACTGGAAGTAGTCTTAATGTTCTGTTGAATCAGTATAAAAATTTGATGACTTTTTATGGCAAATGCACCACGTTGTGAGAAGTAATAATTTGTCCCTAAGGACAGATATCAGACCCACAAGGAATAGTTGAATAATCAAGTAAAATATTCACTAAATATAAAAAAAAATAATAAAAGTTTGTTGAGAGTTGTTATGATAGCAATGATTAATAAGAAAACAAGTCAAAGAGTTGTTGCTTCAATTGGAAAAATAGGGATTGAGTTTCATCTTTCTCACTCTTTTGTATTTTGATTAGCATGACAATATTATGTCCTTTGATTGATATTGATGCCCGTATAAAAATCATTTATATTGATTTCTCGCATATAAAATTATTAAGATGCTTCCTAAATATTGATTCCTCACATATTTATAAAAACAACTTACCCTTAAGATCAGACGTTGATAACAATTAACATTTCAAATCTATTCCTAGCATTCAAATATGTTAAGTATTATCATTTAGGTCAGAACCTTAGAAGTACTTTTCAGTCAAATTTAAGATTCTAAATCATGGTAAACCAAGCATTACAAACAAAACAATAATACCAATCATCAATCAAGAACATAATATTATGTTTAGATATCACCTCAATACATAAGAGTTTGAATAGATTACTCTTAATCCCAAAGGGTATAATTAGTCACACATGATGACTGTTACAAGCAGGGAGAGCATTAAAAGAAGTTCCAGGATGTTTCTCCTTGACGACTTCCTCCTTTAATGTTTCTCACACCTCCTATTCTCCCAATTGGTTTACAATTCACTCAATAGTGTTTTCCTCTCAATCTTGCACACCTAGGGTTGTGCCTCTAACCCCCTATGTAACCTAAATGACTTGGGTTAAGTGGATTCTCACTCAAGCGAGATAGAGCTCGCTTGAGCGAGTAAAACATCGAAACATCCAATGCTACTGGAGCAATCTCGCTCAAGCGAGAATGATCTTGCTTGAGCGACATGCCCTGATGATAAGGTGGGCTTGTATGAGCTTGGTGTGTGTCGGGGCCTTCCAACTTTTCCTTTTTAGCTTATATTATTGTCCTTTTGCCCAATCATCTCCATTCTCCCCTAGAATTCTGAAATTAACACAAAATTTGGGAATAAATCGTTCTTATTCAAATAAAAATCATCAAATATGTAAAAAGGTATAAATTCATAAATTAGAGGTTATTTGATACTTATTTTAGCAATTAATATTCATAAGTGCCTATATTTTAATATGAAATATTACTGAAATTTGGCACTTATCAAAATTACCATGTGTTTTTTTTTCTCTCTTCCCTTATATCTGTTTATATTGTATTTTAATTATTGTTTATACTAAATTGGGAAGGATAATGACTATGAGAATATGCTTAGAAAACGTTATATTCAAGATAATCAATCAAGTCATAAACTTGTGTATGTTGTGGTGCATCGGATGCAAAATTTACTAACTGACAACTTGAGAAAATAAAACCATCGTCTAAATAGTCAAAGTCAGGCAATATTTATGAAAAGATTTTAAAATTAATTAAAACATAATTCAACTTTCTTCCTTCTTGTGACTCAAATTCCCATTTAGTTTTTAAAAAGAAATCTCAATCAATCTATCAAGAATTTTAAATTCAAAAGTGAAAGATGTAATAAATCCAAACTCAACTTAGGAGGTCAAAAAATGAAAATTGTAAGACAAAAACCAAGGAATTTTAAAGACAAACTAAAAAGTACAAAATCAAGAAATAAGTTAAACCAAAGAGAGTAAGAATATGACAAAACTAAGAATCTGACAAAGAGAAAAGTGATATACACAAATAGTAACCTCATTTAGGATCTTTTCCAATAGTTTCTCAATAACCATTGACAAAATAGAAAATGTGGAAGGGTCAAAGATGAAGAAATTCTACTCTGCCTTGATTGATGTCACAAGAAATCATAAGAAATTGACGAGTAGAGAAAGATCTGCCACTTTGAATTGGAAATCCGAACATAAGCATTGAAAGTTATAATGAAGAACTAAGAGAGAATTCAAAATTTAAGAAAATGATTCAAATTCCAAAATGACCATTCTGAGTATATAAGTCTAGAGAAAGACTTATATATTATGGAGCTTGTACTCATTGGCCCAAATACTATTAAGGTTCATCCAATAAGCCTTTTAAAACTAAAGTCAAGAAAGTCTCTAATTACAAGAAAATATATAAACATATAAAAGGACCAATACAAAAAATAGAAGAAAAAAAAACAATTACAAGGCCTAATAAATGTCCGAACAAAAAATTACACATAAATGCAAAAAAAATTTGTTCTAACCCTAAACCTTAGTCTTTTAGATGGTCCTATCCATTATGTTATCAATTGCCCCCCATCCATTTCATTGGTTTGTTGAGCGAGAACTTTTACTTACACCTTTGGTTGGGCTTTACAAACCTCCACTTGAGAAGAGTAACCATTGTGGCTACAATAGCAGAAGGAGAAGATTTTTCCTCTATCATATCTTTCTCTAGGAAAAAAGTGTTACTATGACTCTCAGAGAGTGTCTCTTCTTTAATGCCAAAAACCTCCCTATCAACAAAGGGACTACCATCACAGAAAGGATCAAAACACAAAGAAATGGTGGAGAACAAGACTTACATAAGTTGAACAAAGCGGGAAAGATGATTGAAAAATGCAAATGTATAAAAGAATAAGCTTGCCAAAGTGCTCGAATGAAATTAAAAAAAAAACATATGAACAAAGTAGAAAGCAAAATCCTTTAAATAACATACATTTAAAGCACTTTGTGTGAAATGATATGCCTTTTTCAAGGTATCACTTCCTAAAGTAGTGTGTTTCATAATCTTCAAAACTCCCTCATTAATGAGCATTAAAAGTACATTCCTTCATATAATTAATCATAAAAATATAAGCATATAATGACTATTCACAAAATCAAATACATGGAGCATATTCTGATTATTATGAATACTTAAGTTAAATCAAATAGTTTAATACTTAATGATCCCGTGGTTGAGTATTGTACTTAAACTACAATCTAGTAACCAAGTACTTATCTATTCACAAATAGAAAAACCAATTTATTTTGTTATTTAGCTTCCTTTACCAAGACCAAAAAACTTATGAAATATACACCATCAAAGAAAGTACTCACTCGTTTTACAAACTATTATTATTATTATTATAAATTTCTTACTCACTTTAACATTCAAACTTTTTTTTTTAAAAGTGAACCTCTATTCAATCATTTACATTTTGAATAGATTTTACAAATTCACAAGCTTGAAAAAGAAATTACATTTTTTTACTTCTCTTCCCACAATACTCAACCTTCCAATGATAACAAATTCCTTTTTAAAAATATTTTAAATTATTATAAATCCATAAATCATTTCAAATTTTATGATTTCACGAATCTTTTAAAATTCAAATTATAAAAATATTTTAAAGATGTTTTAAAAATCTTTTCATGCTTACAAACAATTTTATAATATTTTTTTTTTTTATGTATGAGGTGCTTTGTAATATAAATTGAATATTTTAAATTTAATTAGACAGAAGAGAAATACGAGACCTCGAAGAACATACCATTTATTACACATTTCCCTATTTTTTAATTAAAATATTTTATCATTAATTATATAAATATTGTGTTATTTTCATTGGGTTTGTAATTTTGTGAACGAAAATTTGTTAAATCTATTATAAATTAACGCGATAATAAAATAAATTTTATACTTCCTTTTAAATTAGTTAATATTTGTAAAAAACACTTAACTTTTTATTTGAAGAATCTGTAAATAATAATAAAACATAATAACAATAAAAATAATTTATAAAATATATCAAAGTGGAAGAAAATAATAAAAACATACTAACATTTATATTTATATTTATTATTATTATTATTATTATTTCTTGTCTTCTTATATTTCCGTTCCAAATATTCTCATAGAATGAATTTAAATTAAACTTACGCAACAACAGTAGTCACACTCCCAAGTCTTTAACCAATTATTCAAATATGACTATTATTTTTAGAGATTAATCACTCCAAATATGAAAAGTGTTATCGCATTAACTAACTAGAAAAAAAATATTTAATATTCAAAATCTAAAAAATAAAAAATTATTATATACTTACATATATATATATATATATATTAGTTTATGGTTGAATAATAATGTAGAACATGCCATTTTATTTAAAAATGTTAATACATAATTTAGGTTGTAAAGAATTATTGTAAATATTTGAAATTAAGCATTTAAGTGAACACAATAACCGCCACAACTAAACTTGTCAGGTTCTGGATATTTTTCAATCTTCTATTCATAGGTTCCGTGTTTTAGACAGTAAGAGTCTCTTCCTTTTTCTGCTCTCTAACACTCTCTTTCGATCCCTATATATAATACAAACTTGCAACAATAATTTTCGGCTTCCATTTCCCAAATATTTGTTATCTTCTCAATCTTCATTTTTTTTTCTGATTGTGTATTGAGATGAGTTTGAATATGAGCTTGTGTGGTAGTTACAGTCTTCAGTTTCCATGTCGCAGAATTGCCAGCTGCAATCTTCACAGTGATGGTAAGTCTGCCAATTTCTTTGCGTCCATGTTTATCATTAATGGGTATTCTTTTTTTCCTTAAAAATCACAATTTGCTGATTTTGTTAATGTTTATGTTTTTGTTCCTTTTATGAAGTATAAGGAAGGTGATATGAATTTCTTAAAAGAATAATTTGCTGATTTTGCCACTATTTTTGGATGTAGCTCAGTGTATATAATTGTTCAATACACTGAAGAAGAGTTTTGCTGTTTATACTGGTCCTATGTGGCATGAGTGGATCATCGTTTGTGAAGTGTTGAGATACTGGTTTTCACACCAGTATCTGTTGGGGTTTTTCCAGAAACCTATTTATATAGGTTTTGCTTTGTTTTGTAAAGTATTAGTTTATATTGTTTTTCAAATAATAAAAATTCTGAACTTTGTCTTTTACCTAGTGTGAGCGTTGTCTTTCTCTGTGCCCTGATACTCCATGCTTCTCACTGGAGTTCTTTTCTTCTCTCGCGGAACCCTAATTTTTGATGGGTTACCATCTTCAACCTTGCTCTATTAAAAAAATAAATTATTGGATGTGTATGGTTTCATATTTTTGTTGAAATGAAGGTGTGGGGGTATGGAAGGGTACTTAATGTTTTATCATTGGGATTTAGAACAATGTAGTTCCCAATTATTTCATCAGATGTTGCTACCATTATCATGTTTTTGAGTAAAATATCAAACATTGTATCCTCTCTTTGTTTTTGACAGTTTTGTTGTTGTAGGCAGGCATATTGTTCCCATCAGTACGCACCAAAAGTCTTTGGAGCCTAAAAATTGTCTTCAGCCAAAATGGAAGATTAATGGCAATAATTTGACGACATGCATTGGAGTCATGACAGGTAGTATTTGAAAATAGGGTTATTATGGATTATGTTAGCCCCTCAGTTATCCCTTGTTTCTTTTGTCAAATTTGTCACAAGATGATGTGTTATCAGAATTTCTTTTTCATCTAATTTACTCATCCTTCTTCTATTGAGATAATGCGTGCTTAGTTATGTTGTACTGGCTTCTTCTACGCACTTGTTAATTATTTTTTCTATTCATGTATTTTATTTAATTCTTTTTTCCCTCTTTTGAGAACAGAGAACTTGCTAGTGTCAACATTTTGCTGGTTATATTTGAAACTTGGGTTAGGTGACTTATAAACAATTCTCCTCAAGGATAATTCAAACATTTAGATGTGAAATAAGATGGTGAAGAATTCGTTGCTTCTGTTTGTATTAAATGCGAATTGTAACCTGTCACTGCTTGCCTGAGTTACTGACTTAAAATTTTAGTTAAATTCCTGATCTTTTGTCCATGCTCAAACTTTGCTCTGTAATGTGCTACTGCTACAACATTGATGATTTGGATTGGTTGATTGTATTGGCGAATGTTTCCATCTATTTCAGCGGCGCACTTGCTTGCTCCAGTTGCTGCAAAAGCTGTAAGTATGGATACTATGTTGGTAATTCATTTTCATGTCTATTTGCATAAATAATTTCTGGAGTTATTAATTTTTGTCCCTTTTAATGTGTTTATTTTCTTATTGTATGCAAAGTAAACTCATTCAATGTACATAATGGTCTTGTTAATATTGATTATTGCGATTAGAGACTACATGAGGGGTTATTTTTTCTTCCTTTTATTTGTGTTTGGGATATTAAACCCAAGGTGTTAGCTTTTTATGAGCAAATGATAACTGGGAAATGTTGTTCAATGAGGTTATTCTGTGAATGTCTCTTTGATAGTTGAAATGGCACAAATTGTTCTAAATCCTGATAAACACTAAGGATCCAAGTCATAGTGGCTTCCTCTTTTGTGTCATTCTTTGTATACCACTCTGTGACTATAATTATTTTATCGAGTCAGGAAGTGGCTTCTTCTATTTATGCTTTGGCTGATGGAAGCCTCAGTGATTGGTTTGGAGGCTTTCTATTTTCAGCTGGACAACAGGCTAATGAAGCTGTTCAGGACCAACTATCATCTCTCAGTTTCACCAGGTCCCCTATAAATTCCTATACATTATTTTCTTCTATTTTCCCTCAAAATTGGAAATACGGGCTAATAGTTTGTTTGTTGTTTATTTATGTTTACAGTTTGGCTGTAATTTATGGGGCAGGCCTTGTAACCAGCCTCTCTCCCTGTACACTCAGTGTCTTACCACTGACCCTTGGTTACATTGGTGAGCATGCTGCTGTTGGCATTTTTAGTATTAGTGTGTCTTTTACTGGCCTAAGTTTGTTGTTTGGAAATATTTCAGGAGCATTTGGCTCTGGCAAAAGCAGAGCAGAGGTAATAACTAATTTATATTACATTATTCTCCTCTCTTTTTACGACCATGTTTGAGGATTGAACCTTTTCTGATTACTAATGCTAAATACTAATATAGCTAGGGAGATGATTTTAGGAAATTTGGTAATTTAAATCTGTGTTTTCAATCTTTTAGGTTCCTACTAAGATGCATAGATCTGACATGTAGCAGAATTTTACAACCAGTCTCTTGCATTTAATTTGAAGCAGGTTTTGTGTGTAAAATGCCTGGATCTTTGGTCTCTATTGAAACTGTATATACATTGACCTTATTAGTTCAATAGATTCGTTATTGAGGAGTCACTAAGACCCATAGAATTGCATAGATGATTTTTTTCTGAATTGCTTCATTTCCTTAACTTGTCTTATTTCCATTAGTTCTGTTTGCGACTCTCTCAAAACCACATAGAGACAAACTCAGACATAACTATCGCTAATAACAATCTCTTCTTCCTGGCAGGTAGTTGGAGATTCCATTGCGTTTTCCTTGGGTCTTGCAACCACATTAGCAGTGTTGGGTGTAGGAGCTTCATTTGCAGGAAAGGCTTATGGACAAATTGGCCAAGGATTACCTCTGGCTGCTTCTGGTTTGGCAATAATTATGGGTCTGAATCTTCTCGAGGTACTGAAACAGTTTCTTTCCCCCTTCACTGTGTTCTAAAGGTTACAAACTTTCAAGTTATGAAAATCAGTGTATATATTTTTTTTCTTTGTTATTTTTATTTCATTTTTCCTGCAACAACACCCATAACTCACTCTCAGTCAGCAGGGTTATTTTTTGGAACCATTTCTGTACTAAATCTTTAAATCTCAGAGAATTACAGTGGATTAGGCCTGTCAAAGTACTCAAAGCTCAGTCTTGTAGTTATTTGATGTTGAGATAATTTTTGCCTATCCTTAAGTTTTATATCTAAATTATGAATTTAAATGTTCATGCAAGCTTTAGGTTAGTTACCTTAATCTCGGTGCAGATACATTTAGAGCATTTTCATCAGATATAGTCAGATATGCACTAATGCTTACGAGGCATTCTTCACAGTTCTAAGCTTTTTACAATAGAGAACATACGCACTTAAACAAGCTTATTACGAATTTTTCCTTCAATAAGACACTACTTATATTTGAGTTCACTCGGAGAAAATTTTGCAGATCATTGAATTACGGCTGCCCTCATTCTTTGACAGTTTTGATCCACGTGCAGCGGCGGCCAATTTTCCATCTAGTAAGTTCATGCTCTTGTGCCGACCTTGGTTCTTTTATTATTTAAGTATGTTCCCAGAACATTTTACTGTGAGGAATTCTACTCTTAGGTGTGCAAGCATACCTGGCTGGGCTTACATTTGCATTAGCTGCCTCACCTTGTAGTACACCTGTTCTGGCAACCCTTCTGGGATATGTTGCTGCATCCAAGGTACATCTTAGTAATAACCATTAGGTCTTCATTGTTTCTCTATAGGCAGCATAGTGATACGTGGTTGCCAAAAGAATTTTGCTCAATACTTTCAGTTAATGAATTAAAAAGCTCTAGAGAGGGTTCTAATCTAATATGTCAAATTACTTGTTTCCTTACCTTTGAATCCAATGTAGTCCTGTTTGGATAAATTTTCTTGTATGCACTTCGAGGAAATGAAAAAAGGTTAAAGGAATTGAGATTACAAGTTACTATCAATTTTAAATTGCGTGATAATGTACATTTGCTTGTCACTTTACATATTTAGTCCTTCTTATCTGGATAAAGAAAATAATGAATTCTTGACAGGATCCTGTGATTGGAGGAAGCTTACTTTTGACATACACAACTGGTTATGTTTCTCCCTTACTCTTGGCTGCTTCTTTTGCTGGAGCATTACAGGTCAGTACATGTCAATAACTTCCAATATCGCCCTTTTGAAATGTGTCTCATGGAAAACAATATTTCTGATTCAAAACTCTATTGGCAGAGCTTGCTCTCATTTCGCAAGTTCTCAGCATGGATAAATCCTATAAGGTAATTTTTTTTTACTTTTCAATAAGGGATTACCAAGCACACATAAAGGGTACACTCATGTACCCCTTACACAATTCATGTTCTGATAATTTTCTAGTTTCTAGAGACTGGAGAGTATCCACTTCCTTTTTGAATTTCAGACTTTGTACGTTTCTTATGCATGCTACATTTTTCTTGTCATACAGCGGAGCAATGTTGTTAGGTGGTGGTCTGTATACTTTCTTGGATAGGCTGTTCCCCGCCACAACAATGGTGATGTAGAAAATCTCTTGGCTCTTGATACGCCATGATCTCTTACTTAAACAGTTACATGTATATATTTCATACAAAGTACTCAATTCAATAGAAATTCAAATGAGACTCTTGCATATCACAGCCGAATTCTTCCTCCCGGTAATGATAATCAGTGACCAAAGCATGCTCTTCTTAAGGGATGTGAATTACAGTATTTATGGTTTTAATCTCTCAATAGTCTCTTCGAGCATAAGCCCCGCTGCCAACTCATTACTAGGTCTAAGATTTAAAACGAAATATCACTTCAGTTTAAGCTGAAAATTGTAGGATCCAGTCAAAGTTGATATTATTTACCATTTTGGTCTAAAATAGTTATAACGAATTTGCTTGTTATTATTGGGTGAGTTTAATTGATAAGAGAGTATAACAATCATAGTAGGACTTGTAAAAATATGATAAATCTAGAAGAATCTCATTCTTCCATTGTGTCCTCCATTGAAGTTGGTCATTTTAAACACATCTAACTCATCTGATATGGTCTTACTCCTTTTATTTTACAAACAAGGTTTAGAATAAATGATTACACAACTTAAATATTTGAATAAAATGAAACAAAATACTTGCCCAAGTAACTATGACGAGTTCTGGACATGGTTCACATGAAAGGCTTGACTCTTACACAAAAGATAAAGAAGAGAAACAGAAAAAAATAATAATTAATATCACTAAATTTTTATTGTGAATACAACTATGGACACAAATGAAGCAATCACCCGATACAAGAAGAAAACTGAACTAGCTCAGTAGCTGTAGAAATGGTTTACAACCCAACGACACGGGGCAAGGGGATGAGAAAAAGAAAGTGCACTTTTTCTGTAATTTTAACTAATTTCTATGGTATATGACATAGCCGTCAAGCACTGGTGAATTAGTGCTTTGCAAACATTCCTTGTGTTAAAGAGGAAAAATCATAATCGCTCCCTGTCTTTGAGGTGGTCGATGATACTGGATATGCTGGTGAAACCGGAGATGCCGACTGAGGTTTACTTGCTCCTGTCGTTGTCGACGAACCATTAACTGGAGCAACTTGCCCCATAGCATAGTAACTGCAACAAGAGGCTACTTAATTAACTATAAAGAAATAGAAAAATCAACAGAAACAATATGGATATATGTTTTCCTATGATGACTTATGAATGAACAGTAGCAATGTATGGATCATGTACTAATAATGAGCAGTATCGCTTACTTAAGTGAATAAGATTTATTGCAAGGGTTAACAGCATATTTGAAACATAATCTTCAGCCAGTAAAGCCATCACAATCCTAGTAAATTTATAAAATTGTTGAAACGAAATGCCTCATTGTCATGTGTTCATTATAACTGAGTCAAATTCGAATTATAAGATAACTGAGTCATATTCGAAGTAGCACACATGGGGCAGTAAAACCAGAAATTGATCGATATGAAAATTCCAAGACAGTTGGCACCGGCACTTGGTTTTGAAAGGAAAAGAATACATTTGATCCCTTTTTTTAAAAAAAAAATTGCATGTGTTCTTTCAATTTAATTGACTTGACCACGATAGTTCTCACAAGTGTGAAGTGACCTGTGACTAATTTTGCTAACAATTTTGTTAATTATAGAGCTTACGGTAAATTTATGGAAAGGACGATATTGACACAATTTTGAAAATGAAGTAACCAAATTAAACAAAATAAGGAACCACAAGAGTAATTTGGCCAAAGGAGAAAATTTTATGAAGAGAAATCAACCTTAATAACTCAGAAGTAAAAATAAATCCAAATAGCCTTTTGGCAACACAGTCTATAGACTCTATAGATGATTTAGGGAATGACGAGTCCTTCTAATTGACATCAATATCAACATAAGATCTTATGAAGAAAGATTAGGTCATATTTCAGAATAAACTCCTAATAAGTTACCCAAGCTGAAATTAAAGACTTTTTTAGAAACAAACCAACGCTGTACCTAGATTGTGGATACTGAACTGAACTCCCTGCTGAATGCGCTGCAGTCAAGTTCATTGTCTAACACAGAAGGAAGAAGATAAATAAATTGCTGAACAGTTAAGAACAAATCATTAATCAATTAACTTGATGCTTCCATGAATTATTTACCTGCATTAGTTTCTGCAAATCTTCCTGACTTCCCATGGGCACTATACCTGGGATTGAGTAGCCAGCAGCTGGCCAACTTTGGACAGGAATATTGGATCCAGGTTGTTGTATACCAGCCGGGAATTTGGAATCCCCACCAGCAGATTTAGCAGCAGCAGCCATTAGAAGAGACTGCTGTTGTTGTAAGTTGGCCAAGTACTTGGAATCCACACCACCAGATTTAGCAGCAGCAGCCATTAGAAGAGTCTGTTGTTGTGCCAGCATGGCCAGCTGCTGTTGATGCATTGCAAATGGAGACGCCACATTGCCCTGCAGATGTCCAGTTTACTGGGTCAGGCAAAATCTTATTTGCATACCAAAACAAAGCTGCACATCTAGGGATAGAGATCAACATCTAAATAGACTTGTTCTGATAAGCTCAAATAACAACAGAATGTGTATATTTTAAAAAACAATGCTAACCATATATCAAGTTAGAAGAAACTCAGGCTTAAAACAAACATATTGAAGCACCGGCACATACCTTCTCAAAGAGGCTCATGATATCATTTTTTACATCTTTTTGTGGGTTTTCAGGAGTTAAACTTGGTGTAACTGAAGGTGAGTCTTTAAATAAATCCTCAATTCCAGAAGTGGACTGAGGCGTACCGTCAACTGATTTTGTGGTATCAGTCTTTTCAGCTGACAATGCCTCTGTAGCAGCTGAAACAATAAGCAAAAAAATTTAAAAATAAGACAAACACAACAGATTATAAAACAGAAAGCTTCTAAAACAATGCCTAAAAGCACTTTCATTAGTGCTTCCATGATGTATTTTTTTCAAAAGGATAACTATGACATACACTGAAAACCTGCCCAGTTATTATCATCAGCAACAGTTTCAGCTGCACCTGAGCCCTTTTCATTTGGATCATCCATAGATAACATGTCAAAAAGATCCGTAGAAAAGTCAACTTTAGAAGAGGAATTTGGTGTGGTGTCAGTAGTCTGTTTTGAAGTTTCAACTTGGAGTGCTGGTGCAACAGGTTCCACTTTATCCACATTTTGAGGTTTTGCCACGGGAGTTACCTGTTCAGAAATTGATTATTTTCACACATCTAAAAAAGTATAAATAAACCATGAAACAATCAACTTTAAAGAGAAAGGTAAAAAATTCCATTCTACAGAAAAGAGAAAGAAAAAACAAGATCCTTTATCTATGTTAATCGCTTAGTGTAGTTTATCATACAAGTTATTCAATGTATATACCAATATATAAATGATTTTATATATTATAGTTGTCAATTAATATTTCTCTCACCTTATTTCCCATACATCCAACACTAACAATATTTACCTCAGTCATAAAATTTCCCTACAAGGGGTCAGCATCTTAGTTCTATTACTGCATGTCAAAACTGTGCTGCTCGTTATGTATTTTAGGAAGTTTTATATTTTATCCTTGGTATCATTTTATTCTTTATTACAGTTGCATCTTGCTATTGATACTAGGATTTGTCTGCTAAGAATTAGCTCTCTATATTTCCTAAAATTATCAACAGGCTCATGTATTTATAGGTCCAATGGCCTCATTATTGATGCACAAAAAATATATTATTCTTTCTAAATATGAGATGGTATCAGAGCTCCTAATCTTCAGGAGTCTGTGCCCGTGTCTGTCAACCCTAAAGTGCAGCCTTCATTGTTGGGTCACCTTGAACCATATTGTAGCCTTCTCTGCACCACCTTGAACCCTTTTGCAGCCTTTATTGCTGCATAATCAACCTATATGGTTGAGATCGTGAATTTAGGAATGGAAATTGGAGACAGATCACACTACCAAAGGATTGCAGAATGTTTATTCTGCTTATCGATTAATTGAAAAGAATTATCTCAAATGATCTCAATCAACTCATTAAGACCATCACAAAAGGAAAAGGAAAGGTTAGTCATCTGACTGATAATGCACCTAATGAAAATGATGTCAAGTTCAAATCCTAGGATGAAGAAGATTCCATGATCATGGCATGGCTATAGAATTCAATGGTTCCAGAAATCAATGATACCTGCATGTTCCTTAGATCAGCAAAGGATATTTGGAGGCAGTAGAACAAACATATTCTAAGGCCAAGGATGCTACCAAATTTATGATATAAAGGTGAAAATTGTGGTTGTGAAACAGAGAAACAGATCAATTATAGAATATGCTAATCAACTCAAGTCCCTATAGATGGAATAGGATCACTATTGAGTTATAAAAGCAATGTGTTCAGAAGACTAAGCAACACTGAAAGAGTGTATAGAACAAATAGAGTCTATGATTTTTTGGTAGGCCTAAATCTTGAATATGATCAGGTTCGAGTCCAAATTTTGAGAAAAGAAAAGGTTCCAGGGATTAATGAAGTTGTAACCATTATCCAGAGTGAAGAAAGCAGGAGAGGACTGATGCTGGAGACCCCAACTACTGAAAACTTACAATAATAATTGAAGGAGGAAAAAGAATGATTGCTAACTAGAGGAAAAAAGCAGGGTTCCCATTATGGAGAGAGAAGGTTTGGTGAACCTACTCCACACAAGGGAGACATGCTGGAAATTATATGGAAAACCCCAAAGCCAAGAATGGGGGCAAAGAGGAGGAAAAACCGAGAATGGGAGCATAAAGGAGGCCCTAAAAGAGGGGAAGGGCAAGGACAAACACACCTTGTTAATAGACAAGGTGAAGAACCTGTCCTTCCTTATTAAATTGGAGAAGCGCGCATGTGCATGCTCTCTAACATAATCTAGTAAAAATTTCCATTTTTTTTGTTTTAATGCTCTTCAGACCTTTGTACTCACTATTAGATACTAGACTCTGGAGTCAATGACCATATGACCCCACTACCCAAATACTTCTCCATGTCCTAGCAACAAGAAAATTTCCACAGCAAATGAAAATCTTATAACAGCAGCAGGACAAGGAGAGATCCAAATAAGCCCATCCATAACCTTAAAAAGTGTCCTTCATGTCCCTAAATTGTCCACTAATCTGATTTCTCTACAAAAGATCTTTAATGTAATGTTTTTCATAGCAACTCTAGTATTTTACAGACAAAACTCAGGGAGGACAATTGGACATGCTAGAGAATAAAATGGCCTTTACTGCATGGAGGTCCCTCAATAACCACTTCCTCATATTTGAATCCCCCATGACCAGTAAAGAGAAAGCTCAACAATACCATTGTCGGCTGGGACATCCTTCATTTCAAGTTGTGGCATGAATCAAATGAATCGGATTCAAATTGTGTGATTCACGATTTAGTTCCGTTACACACGATTCATGGTGACGTATACATTTCACGAAGCTTCACGTGGGATATGAAAAATCTCAAAAAGCAAAAATGAAACGAACAGTCACACATCTTTCATAGAACTTTTTGCCTATAAATTGAGAAGGGCAAGAAAGATGAAATGTAAGGCGGTGGAGAAGGTAAACGAAATACAGTGGAAGCATGGGGAGAAGAAACATAGCAGAGAAGAGAAAAGAAGAAGCTCATACTAGAAGAAGAAAATAAAATCAGTAGAAAAAGAAAAAAGAACAGAAACTTACTGGAGCATGTACGAAACAACAACGGAGAGGAAGAGCAAGTTGGAGAAGAACAGGCTTGTATAATTAAACAATCTGCTTTTGAGATCAATACAGACTTTCACACTTTATATTTGTGTTTTCTTACTTTTGATAGATGTAATACTGACTCTATGTTTTAATATTTATCTCAACTTTTTATATATGTAGTCCCGTATGTTTTAATATTAACCTTAGTTTTCAAATACTTCTAGATTGTGTTGTCTTACTTTTGAAATATGTATATGTTTTAATAGTTATCTCACTTAATAGATACTTCTAGATTGTGTTTTCTATATTTAAAATTAGTAGATGCAGTGCCATTGCTGGAGGAACATCCAAGCCACCATACACAAGAATAAACGACAGAAGAATTGTCTGTATAAATACTAGAACAAACATGTATAGGAACTATATTTTGTTTTCTTTTCAAGAGTACTTTGTAGATGAAATAAAGACACTCTAGAAACCCTAACTTTTCACACAAGTAAGCATTTCAAAAGAAGCATACACGGCCTCCTTAAGCCACCGCAACTCACCTTAGTTAAGTACACTTAACTAGGGTTATGGGAGCTTAAGGACCAAGCTACCTTCATCTATAAATACCCTAAAACAAGCTCATGTATTCAAATTTACTAATGAAGAATTCAGATTTGAAACCTCATTCTCTCCCAAATCTCTCCTGATAGTGAGCCTAATTGGCCTAGTGAATCTAAGGAAAGATGGCCACACCTCTTTCCCTTCATTGCACCTTCAATTCGACCGAAACCTATCACTTTCTCTCAACTTCGGTGCACCTTCTTCAACTCATTTCCTCTGCCACTCCAATCATTCCATCAACCACAACCTTGGACTACATCAACCATCATATATGTATTGATATTATTATAATATTTATCACACTTTATAGATACTTTTAGATTGTGTTTTTCACTTTGAAATAAGTAATGCAGTATCATGTACGTTTTTTTAGGCAACATTAATTATTTGTTAGTGATTCTTTTGGTCCTTTTTTTTTTAAATTGCATTTCAAAATATATTCTTGTATTTGTTTATTTTTTTTATTTTTTGATATAAAATTATTTAAGTTCCTGTTTATTTAATTTTTATATAAAATTATTTAAGTACTTATTTTACTTTATTACATAAGATTGTATAAGTATATGTTTATATAATTTTTTTATTTTTTTTTATATAGAATTGTTTTTGTATTTGTTCTTATATTTTTTCTACAAAAGTGAGTTCTTCAAGGATTTTGTTTATTTTGTTATTTTAGGAAGAAGAAAAAATCAATTGTTGTTTGTTTGACTCTGTTGGTAGAGGGAATGAGTTAGACAAAGCAAAAGAAAGAAACATATGGTACATGGAATGATTGTGGGAATCATTGTGAGAGCATTCCTCCCTCGTAGACTTCTAATCAAGTATATGTATTGGTCACATATGTCATTGTGTGTACATCTGATCCAGAATATCAAAGACATGTTTATGAAGTTATTAAAAGATAAATAAATAACCAAAGAAACAAATCGTCAAAAATTGTTTTGAAGAAGTGGATATCCAAGATAGTAATAAAAAGGGGACATTGGAGTCATTTTCTAGGAAGGGGAAACAAGGAGTTATAAAGGAAACACAATCAATGAAATGTTTGAAGACATAGAATTGGTGATTCTAGACATTTGCAAATGCATATATGGTAATGTTTTACCATTTAATTTGGTAAGAAGCTCCTTATTTGTTCAAATGCTAAAATTCGTTGTTGAATATAGAAAGGGTTTAAATTAAAGTCTCCTACTTATCATTAAGTTAGGGTGTCTTATTTGAAAAACATAGTTGACAATATCCAAGCTAGTTTGGAGAAATATAAGGTTGAATGAGAGAAATGTGGTTGTACTTTGATGATGGTTGGATAGATGGAAAAACGAGGTCTCTTACCAACTTTTTGGTGAATAGTTAAAGTGGATCAGTTTTCTTAAAATTTATTGATATTGGTAATGTGATCAAGGATGTCAAACAAATGTTTGAACTATTTGATTTTGTGGTAGAAGAAATTGGGGAGGATAATGTTGTGCATGTTGTTAGTGATGATGCTTCTAACTTTGTGGCAGTAGGAAAAATGTTAAAATTTAGAGGAGGAGATAACAAAATTATTTTGGTCTCCTAGAAGACATTGGTCAGCTCCCAGTATTTTATAATACATGAAGGTCAATAAGAGGTGAACATTGTTTTATGTGATGATATATTCTGGAAATCAATCCAATGTTGTTTGAAGTGTGTAACTCCACTTGTAAAGTATTAAGGCTCGTAGGTGGAGACACAAAACCTGCTATGCCATATATCTATGAAACTATGGATAAAGCTAAAGAACAAATACCCACAAATTCCAAGAATCAAGACTCTCAAATAGAAAAAGGTGTGGAAAATAATTGATACTCATTGGAATTTACAATTACATAGTCCTCTTCATGTTGCTACTTACTACCTTAACCCTAAGTAACTATTATTATTATACCTTAATCATTATTGCAAATTAATAGTGATTTTTTAATTTCCTTTTATAAAATTTAATTATGACAATGAGGATAGTGAAGTTTTATATGGTTTATGTGAGATAGTTGAAATAATAATCCTAGATAGAAGGATTAGATTTCAACTTGATCAACAACTCATAGATTCAAAACAGCACAAGGACTGTTTGGATCACATTTATTGATGTTAGATTTTGGTGGAGAGGGTAAAGAGCTACAAAATCTAGCAATGAGGGTTTTGAGACTCACTTGTAGTGCTACTGGGTGCAAGAGAAATTAGAGCGGATTTGATCAAGTGCATACTAAGGGAAGAAATTGTGTAGAACAACAAAGATTAAATGCTCTTGTCTTTGTTAATTATAACCTTCAACTTGAGACGAGGGAAACGATTAGAGAGGAGAAATGGGATATTTATGCCTATATGTTTATCTAATATTGAATCAAATGATGACTCGATTACTGAAAAGAAGGATCCTTGCCTACCAAACGATGTTTCATGGATGGATATACATGAATATTTTACTCTTGGAGAAGGAGCTCCAAGCAAGAAAAAGAAGAGAGGTATTTGTTTAAACTATAAAAATTGTGCAATTAAATGAATCATAAATATTATAATACTTAAAATAGGTGTTTTGTTTCTTTAATAGGTCCAAGAAATTTAACTACTAAGATTGATAAAAAGTGAAAATTTAACCGAAAATGATAATGAAATTGAAGATATGGTTGAAGAGGTAAAGGAAGAGGATGAAAATGAACTGCAAAAGAATGTTATATTAGAGGAAGAATATCATATATCTTATAAGTGACATTGATCTCGGAGAAGATGAAAAAGCATAAGATTAACATGTAGGATTTAAATATAGGAAATATTATTATACATCTTACTATCATGTTTTAATTTTGTGGATTGAAAATTTTGATTTCATTTTCATATATGATATTTCTAATGTTTTTTTCATGTCACTTATTCTTATTTAAAAATATCATATTTTATTTATTATGTATCTTACGATTTATAATAAAATTCAATTCATGATTCAAAAAAATCGAAAAACAATTCACGATTTGAATCTCAATTTGATAACACCATGAATTGGATTATTGAAAGGAAAAATGGACACTTACTAAAACAAACTAGAGCTCTACTCTTTCAAATATCATGTTCATAGGAAATTTTGGGGGGAAACCCTTCTTAGTGCCACTTATCTCATCAATAGGTTACCCTCTAAAATCTTAGGGGAAAAGAGTTCCATGGAAGTTCTATCATTGTTCTACCCATACTTAGACCCTACAAATAAACTCCAAACTAGAATATTTGGGTTTTGTACCCTTTGTACACATTCATAGTGATGGAAGGGGAAAATAAGATCCTAAGGATGTCTAGTGTGTGTATTTAGGATACTCAATCGCGCATAAGCAATATAAATGTTATCACCCACCATCCAAAAAATTCTTGTCAAGAGATGTCACCTTTAATGAAAAAGAGAGCTACTTCAAGCAACCTCGTCTTTAGGGGGAACCAGAGCATGCACCCAACAGACCCAACATCCTCTTTACCCTTTTATCAATTTCCTATTCTTTGAAGAATTATCATTTATATATAAAACCTTTCTCACAAACCTAAACTCTATAACCACACCATTCTTTATTTCTGAAGCATTATCTGACAGGAAATGGAAACAAGCCATGGATGTGGAAATTGAGGCATTAAAAAAGAACAGGACTTGAGAACTTGTCACCTTACCAACTAGAAAAAGATCCTTGGGGTGTATGTGGGTATATACAGTAAAATATTGGACTGATGAGACATTGAACGTTAAAAAGAAAGGTTAGTGGCCAAAGGATTTACTCAAACCTATGGAGTAGATTGCTTGGAGACATTTGATCTAGTTGCTAAGATGAACACAGTCAGAGTAACATTGTCATTAGCAGCAAATCGTGATTGGGATCTGCAGCAGTTCAATGTGAAGAATACACTCCTACAAGGAAACCTTGATGAAGAATATACATGTAGTTGCCCTCAGGCTATGAAGGACAGGTTGCTACTATAACTTTTTGCATGTTAAGAAAGGCTTTGTAAGGTTGAAACAATCCCCAAGACCATGGTTTGGTAGATTCACCAAGGTTATGACAAGTCTAGGTTGCAAACAAAGTCAAGGAGCACACTTTATTCATCAAACATTCAGTTTTAAGGGGAGTAACAATATTGTTGGTGTATGTAGATGATATATAATAACTGGGTATGACAAAAAGGAGCAGCAAATATTAAATCAATGCCTTATCACATAAATTGAGATTAAGACATTATGAAGACTTAAATATTTTTGGGGGGATTGAAGTGGCTTATTCCACAAGAGGAATCTACATATGTCAACAAAATATATTATTCACTTGCTTGAAGAAACCAACTAGATAGACTACAAACCAACTAGTACTCCAATTGTTCCAAGCATAAAGTTGGAAAGTGAAGAGGAGGATATTTCAATGGACAAGGAAATTTATCAAAGACTCCTTGACAGACTTATTTACTTATCTCACAATAGGCCAGACATTGTTTTTGTTGTGAGTCTAATAAGTCAGTTTATGCACCAACCAAAGAAGAATTTTATTTAAAAAAAACAAGAGTGTAAGTCTTGAAGCATATATGAATACAGGTAAGAAGAATTTTATTTAAAAAAAACAAGAGTGTAAGTCTTGAAGCATATATGAATACAGGTAAGAAGGGTTTTATTTAAACAAAACAAGAGTGTAAGTCTTGAAGCATATATGGATACAGGTTATGCATGTTCAGTTATGGATAGAAGATCAACTACTTGATACTACACCTTCCTTGGTGGAAACTTAGTGACTTGGAGGAGCAGAAAACAAAATGTAGTAGCTAGATCGGGTGCTAAAGCAAAACTTAGAGCAATGGCTGAAGGAATATCTGAACTTTTATGGTATAAGATTATATTGAAAGACCTAAAGATAAAGTGGGATGAACTTACAAGTTTATATTGTGATAATAAATATGCGATTATTATAGCCCACAACCAGGTGCAGAATGATGGAACTAAACATATTGAAGTGGACAGATATTCTATTAAGGAAAAACTAGACAGTGGCTTGATTTGCACCCCATATGTGTCCACTCAAGATCAACTTGCAGACATACTCAGATTTTTCTTGTCACACCGTATCATGGATTCTTTACTCTTAATATGAGAAAATTTTGACAACCAACACAACTGCAACAGCCACAACAATACTTGAAAACTTGATTATCATTAAGAAAACTTTGGCAATTAAGTCCAATTAAGTTTGAAAAATGCCATGATGGCTTCTTTTATTCATTCTGTTATCATAATCAGTGGAGCATTACCGAACCACCAATCCGATCACTGTTCTTTCAATGGATGCTTATATATCCAAAACTATGCATACAAGATGCACACAATAGCACCTATTTGGACCTTTTTTTCCTGAAAAATAAGAGGGAGAAATCCTAAATTTAAACATGACAGCTTATTTCTTATAGCTCCAAAGTTGATGGCAGGAGTTCCATGCATCCCTTCATTTGTTAGTTTTATTGCTAAAAATACTTGTAGCTCATGAGTCAAAACACTGATAACAGAACAGACACTACAACCACAATGATATATATAATTCACCACATGAATGAGAAATATTGTTAAATAACTAATATAGTACCACTACAAGGCTATAACATGGAATTTTCCAACCCCTCTACCATAGGCAATTTGTGATGTTATAGGGCCGCTATGGTGGCGTATATGACAGAATTTTGGCCTTCTGCCATCCACCATTGATAACCTTGCAGGGGGAGAGAGAGAATGCTTACCAGGTCAGGCCCTTTGGGAGGAGCAGGAACACAAATTCTTGTAGCAGGAATAGCATTTGAAGGTTGGATTTTCTTCCTATCCTCAAAATTATTCTCAGACACAGCTGCATAACTATGGCCAACCCTTTCCACAGGCCTTTGCCAATGTGAAGGACTTTTCTCTTCTCGAAAACTAGAAGGTGATTTTGGTTTCTCATTCCTTGCAACCCATCTCTTCTCTTCATACCTTAAATTATATGCAATGATTGAAAGCAAAGGATCATCTTCACCACACTCACATGATAAGCATACACTTCTAACTATACAAAGATTGAAAAGGAAAAAAATTCAGTCTGGTTAAAGTGTTCATCAAATGACATACTTTGCACGAATGAAATTTTCAATTCCAACTCTATCATAATTTGGGGGTAATTCTGCTTCCCAGTAACTGTTTGCCTTCTCATTTCCCATCGCTATATATGGCCAAAAAAAGAAATTCAAATATAATGAGAAGACTATATAACTAATGCATACATACAAACATAACTCAAAAATAACCACAAGATCATGACAATTTAGATTTCCTTACATTGAATGAATGCAACCTGCTCTGGAAGCCAGGTGTCCAAAGTTGCCGAGCGAACCTGCAGATAAGCTACCAGGTAAGCATAGATAAATAAATAAGAATTTCAATACCAAGTTTAAATTTAGAACCAGCTTTTAGTTGACATAAATATTTAGAGACTTATTGTAACAACCAAGATGCAAATTACCAGCTAAAGAAGGCATATATCCTTTTTCTACTGCTACTCATTAAGAGTCCTTGTTGACAGTATTTGGCAAACAACCGAGTGAAATGAGCTTGAAAATAATACACCGTCCCTCAAAATAAATAATATAGTCCAGACTATTAAATTAACATTTCATAATTGAATTCACAAAGATTTTATTTCCACACAAGATGACTATAATACATAATTTCCCCCTCATGATTTGGTTTCTGATAGATCAAACTGAAACCATTTTAAGAAACAACATTACAAGAGACCCACAGATTCAATCACTTTTACAATACCAAGGAACATAACATTACCTTTGATATGTGTACCCCAAGACTTCTATGTATTCCAGAACACTGCATGCATATAAAGATGCCAAGATTGACACTAGCCCATCTTGGGCCTCTGCAAATCAAATTTTCATAAAAATTTGTGAAGAAACAAAAAGAAAAGAAAAAACCCTAGAAAATTCCTACACAATGAAAATCCAATTTTCACAGACAGATTCGCAGCTCTATTTTCTACTGACATCAGAATGTGAGATAAAGATTGGATCATTTATATCCAGCAAGATACATACTTGGCTTTGCAGTCAGCACATTCCTTATTCTCTTGTAGTTTAAGAAGTCCTTCCAATATCTGCATAGTTAATTTAAAGTAAATATGAAATATACAATCAAAGGATAAAATGGAAAAAGTGAAAAAAAAGTGTAATAAGTTCCAATGAATGAAACAATCCAAAGTTCATATTTCAAAATATAAGGATTTCAAATATATACGACAAAAGTATATATGTAAATTGATGTACATCCTAATCAAGAAAATTACCCAACCATCCAAAATAAAATAAAAAACGAAGTATTGGCCTTTTCAGCTCATACATACATACATACATGTACATATACATACATACATGTCATATACATACATACATGTCATATACATACATACATGTACATATACAAACATACATGTACATATAGATACATGCATACAAATATATAATAGATAAATAATTATTTATTTGTTTTTTCTCTTAAATCAAATCAAATCCCCACAAAGCTTTTTCCATATGACCGCAATCAACTCAATGAATCAACTTCTCAATTATAAGCTAACAAACACCCAAATACTTGTGATCGATCCTCAAGGAAATTAAATAAACCCAGAAACACCAAAAGAAAAAAAAAAGCAAAGTTTGATCATTTCTCCAGATCAAGAACAGGGATTTTGAGCAACCACAGATTTCCAACTGATAATGCTTCTAATGGCTCCATAATATTTTACAAATAAACATCTTCAAAAAGAAAACAGAAAATTAAGCAGGAATTACATGAGGATTAGAGAGATGGATTCATTAATTTAATCTCGAAAAGGATTAACATAATAACACACAGATCAAATTATGCTATAACCATCAGTCCATCATCACAAATCATCGATCCATTTCTACAAAACTTTTCTTTATATTTCAAATTTAATCCCGAAAACAACTAAACATATAACACGCATATCAATTTAAGCCATAACCATTAATCCATCACCACCAATCATCGATCCATTTCCGAACACCACATCCAAATTTATTTTCCTTTTATTTCAAAAACACCTAACAAATAATTACGTCATACAATAGGCAATCACACAACCTCGCGACTCCGGAGTTCGATTTCTCGACAAGTGAATCGGACAGCGATGGAATCGAATCCAGCAATTTAGAATTCTCATGATCACCATTCCCTTTGAATCGAAGGTTTGCGAAATTGGGAAATGGCGCATTAACGTATTGATAATATTGAAAAGAAAATAGGTGAAAACCTTCTTGTGTTTGGCGTTGAGCTCTTTGGAGACGTTGGCCTTCTCGTTCATGATGCGAATGAAAAGGTTGGGCGTTGGCGAGAGAGAGAAAGGCGAAGAAGATCGAAGGGCAAAATGGTCTTTTAATGCGCTTTCTCTCTCCTCTCTCTAGGTTGTGATCTGTGTTAGGAAGAATGTGACCAAAGAAGAAGGAAGACGAAGAGGAATGAAGGAGAAATAGATATCTCAGTTACTTTGACTTTTATTATCTGCGATTTTGCTATATTTTCTCCCAACGCTCTTATTTTGGCTTTTCGGGGATACCTCTTTTTTGCCCGTCAGTTAAGTTCAAAAGTTTTGTATCAACTTTTAAAAGTAAGCCAATTCAAATACCATGAAAATGCTTCTTACACTATTTTCTTTTAAATAATATATTATAATACTTTATATAATAAATGTGGTGCTCTTGGCAATGTAGGGAGAGCACTGGGCCGACACTGTGGGTGGATCCGTAGTTGGTAAAAAAAATGTGAGATAGATTTATTAGTTTATTAACATCAAGATTTCTTTCGCATAACTCAATTTATGGGTCAAGTGCGGAGTGCATAATATGCTAGATTGCTAGCTCGTGTAATAATAAAAAAGGTTTTTTTTTCTAGCATTTTATCTTATTTTTTCTTGCACCCTATCAATTCTGAAAGTTAAAATAGTTCTTTCATATTCTTAAAGGTAAAATAGTTTGGAAATGTTAGTTTGGATTTTTATTTTCTCTTCTAAATTTCTATTTCTAGAATTCACTTCATATTATGAAAATTAAATTTTGAAATTGATGAGATGAAGGAAGAAACATTCTAATAAAAGTTTTTTTATCAACTTTTAAAAGTAAGCCAATTCAAATACCATGAAAATGCTTCTTATACTTTTTTTAAAAGAATAAATTATAATACTTTATATAATATATGTGGTGGTTTTGGCAATCTGGGGTGTGCACTGCGGGTCGATTCATAGTCAGTACAAAAAAATGTGGGGTGAGTTTATTATTTTGGCTCGCTAACCTATTTAGGTTTGTTCCGCATAACACAACCCACGGGTCAAGTGCGAAGCGGGACATGCCAGTTTGCTATCTTGCATAATAATAAAGAGTTTTCTTTTTTCAGCATTCTATCTCATTTCTTCCTGCACCCTATCAATTCTGGAAGCTAAAATAGTTCTTTCAGATTCTGAAAGGCAAAATAGTTGTTTCAGAAATGTTAGTTTGGAAGTTTTTTTTCTTTACAAAATTCTATTTCTAGAAGTCACTTTTTATATTATGGAAATTAAATTTCGAAATTGATGAGATGCAGGAAGAAACATCCTAATAAAAGAATATAATTTTTTCTTATACAGGCTAATCCGTGGGTCAAAACTTATTTCGGGTGGGCCAACAAATTCAACCCACATCCTTTTTGCGGGGCGGGACAAATGCGAAGCGGGACAGCTCATATTGTCACCCATAATATGTGGTCGAAACTATCTCAATGTCATATAACCGAAACGATATAGGAAACACTAGTAAAAACATATTGGAACACATGAAAGAACCATAATCAAATACGATATTAACTCCTAATCAAATCCAATATTAAATTCCAATTAAGTGTGGTAAACCATTCGCATGGATGTGATATTGTCCGTATTGATCTAGGCCCATCCATGTGAAGACTCATTAAGACCATAAATAGGTTGACATTGAACAGGTAAGGGATGATGTCAATAATATTTATTATTCATAAAACTCACCCGACTAACTTGACTGTTGGAGTACCTTTTACAAGTACCTCTTCTCGGACCACAAATAACCATTTGTGACCCTTTAGACGAGAACATCTCAAAAGCACGTAAGGCAGAAAAAAAAAAAAACAAATGAAGGGACATACTTGGTCCATGTAAAAATATTGGCGTCCACCGTGGGGCCTATGAGGATGTTGAAGAAGTTTATGGTACTGATAAGGAACTTGACAGGCCAACAAAGAACATCAAACATGAGACTAATTGAAGCAAGACAAACAACTCTACAGATGGAGTTATAAAGGGAGCTAACAGAGCTTAAAAAGAAAAATAGGAAAGAAATTACCGCTTTAAGAAGGAAGAACGAAGCAATGAAAAAAAAGGCTAGGGGAGGGAACTCACTTGATGGCAGAGCCCCTAACAAAGAGCCAATCACTAGGGAAATGGTTAAAAGAATACAAGAAGAGTGAGACTCAACTATTCCAGGAAGAGATACACTCTTATACATGTTTGAAGGAGTCATAACCTGGTTATACAATTTATGATAGGATTTCATTTCTTGTAAACTAATTGGCCTTAAATTGGGCCAAGTAGCATAGAAATTTGGGTTTTAAATAAAATAGAATTAGGTTAGGGTCCCTGAACCTAATTAAGGCTTAATTTAGCTTAATTATGGCTCCTTTTAAACCCTAGCACAATTACATATAGGAATATCACGCCTAGGTTAAACATGCTTAACATGTTGTCATCACACTGTCAATGTGACTAGGAATAGATGCCAAGTTTGAATTTAAATCACCCTCTAAATTCCCTTGTAAATGGTCAGCCATTTCACTTATAAATAAAGGTGTAAGGCATTGTATTTTTCAGATCAATGAATATAGAGGTATGTTGTCCATTTGCAAGCTAATAACTCTCTATGTCTAGCCTCTTTAGGATAGACAACTTGTTGGTCTCTTCCATTTTTCTCCAAGTGATTAAGCCTCAACTATCACTCTCCCTACACCTCACGACTACTCCAAAGGTTCATGGCTTCTTAGAAGTTCTTCCTTGATCCATTCAGCCATTGTGCTTTTGCAACACTCATTCAATTCATCAATAGAGCCAAACCAGAAGAAGAAGAAGAAGATGTTATCATTTTTGTATCTAGAGTTTTGGTTCAATAAGAGCTAAGTATCTTCTTTTTGTGTTTTATTTCTTTTTAATTTTGTATCGTCTCAATTGTATTCTTTCTTGTCTTGATTTGTTCCAATGATAATTCTCATCATTTATATTGTGGTGTTTTCAATTTTAATCGATTCAATTTTGCTAATTCTCTTTGAACCATTCGTGTGAGTTTTAGGCATTTATTTGAGTAAACCGTGTGTGTGCTTTTACTTTTTAGTCTTCTTAGAATTTTCAATCAATACAATTGTTTTTAATTGGAGTATCTTTGCTTTTGAATCTAATTTCAAGTCATGTATTTCCACAAATGTCATTAAATTCGTGTAGAACTTTTCTAATATTTTGGTTATTTGCTTTGATTTAAGTCATGCATATAGTATGAAATTGTGTTGTTTGGTGTCTTTCTAATTTTTTCTATTTGAGTTGTATACTTGTTGTTAGTGCCAAACAAGTTCTGTATTCATAAACCTTTTGTGTCTTGGGTTTGTGTGGCAATTGATTTTGCAATCAATTAAGAAGCCTATAATTTCTAGTTTTCCATATTTGAATGTTGATTGAAATTTATTTGCTACAATTTGATTTTGTTAAAAAAAAATATGAAACTCTGGAATTGAGTATTTTGAAGTGTTAAGAAGCATTAGAAAAAAATACATCAAAATTCAAAATAGAAAAAAATACATCAAAATTCAAAATAGAAAAAAAATGAAAAAACAATTACAAACAGTGTGCAAAAGAGTTGTTTCTAGTGAGTTGAATTGAACAACAAGTTTAAAAAAATTTATTGCAATTAATTGGTAAACTTTTTTGGCAAAATTCCAGTGGCATTATTCATTTATTGATTGAAGTTTTGGTGATCAAAATTTCAAAGGTTGAATCCAAATATAAAATTCAACATAAATCCAGCAAGTTCATTCTAAATAATTACCATTTCTTTAGTATTTTTGGTTTTGTTCATCTAATCTAGATCCTTTCTTTAGGATTTTTCAAATTCTGTGCTAGCCTTTTATTATGTGCCTTGTTTTCTTGATTGTCATTTCTTATCTAATCATTTGAGTATGTTAATCAAAATTCCTTTTGAGTAGTACTTGTTTCAAATTGTTCTTTTGTTGTCTTCAACATGCTTGACCATTAATTTGGAGTGGTTAATTACTTTGGTGAATATTGGAGTTGTAATTTGGTGAAAAATAATTCTTTAGAGAAGAAAGGTCGTGGATCAATCAAGTTTGAATATCCTAAAGAGATAAAGCAAGGAGAAGCAACACAAAATCAAACAAACAAAAGGAAACAAACACTTAAAGTGTATATAGTATAGAAATTTTGTATTAAAAAAATTTGATTGTATTCATTTTGAGTTGTAATTGTTTTAAACTTTCAATTAGAGGATTAATCTTTCGTCTTAGTCGGTGAGTGTCTCTTCAAGGTCCAAAGGTGCCAAGAAGCTTCACTAAGGAAACATCTATTTTTAATTTCTAAGTCTTAGAAATTTAATTTGTTTTAGTTTTGCTTCCAATTCGTTCTTTTATTTGTTGTTTTACATCTTTTTGTGTTTCTAATAATTTGCTTAGAGAAAAATTTGTGAAGTGTATTGTGATAATATCTGGCTAGTTCAGGCTTGGTACTGAAGTGATCTTCAGTGGTCCACTTCCTTCTTCTGGAAAACTACCTAGTGCACTGAATGCAGCTTTTCTCTTTGGGATATTTTTTTAATACAAACTTTTATCATGTCTACTGCTCACCCTAATGAAAGTGACTTTAGTTTCACAAAATCTCTTTTAAAACAAATGGCAAAGGATCTACATTCATTTCAACCAAGGAAACAACAACATAAGAATCAAATAATTGAAGAAAAATGTAAAAGAGATTCTCATCTCGTAGTTATTGAAGAGAAAATAAAAATTATAAGAGAGAAATATGAAATCATAATAGAAAAATTAAAAAGTCAAAAATCTTAGAGTGATAAGTCTAGAGAGTCACCCATTGATGAAGGGAGTCTTAGAATTCATGATTATTATCAACCCACACCTATAAGGTCTAGAAGAGAAAGCCATAAACCTGAAGTCAAAGTTGACTTAGCTTACTTTCATGGGAAGGAAAAAGTTGAAATCTACCTGGATTTGGAAATAAGGTAGAACAACTATTTGCTTGTCACCAAGTAAGTGAGGCAAAAAAAGTACCCCTAACTACCTTAAGCTTTCAAAACAATGCTATGTATTGGTGGACTACTTTAGAGAAAGAAAGACGCCTCCATAAGGAACCTCCAATTACATATTGGAATGATCTTAGGAATGCCTTGAGGTGTCACCATATTCCTTCTTACTACAATAGGGAGCTAATGGACAAGCTCCAAAGGCTCCAACAAAAAGATATTAGAGTAAAAGAATATAGGCAGAAAATGGAGCTATATATAATGAGAGCATCCATTAGGGAAAAAGAAAGTACCACCATCTTTATATTTTTAAGTGGTCTTAATCTTGAGATAAGAGATAAAGTAGAACTTCCGCCCTATGGGGATTTTAATGACTTGGTCCAACTTTGTATTAAAGTTGAACAACAAAATTTAAGAAAATGATCAATTCGTAAAGAAGGTTCTTACTCTAACTCTTATCCCAAGAAAGAGTATAAAAGAGAGTATAAAGGGAAGGTAGTTATTCAAAAGATAAACCTAAAGAGGAAACCTCCAAGAGTCTAGAGGAAGGGAAAGATGTGAAAACTCCACACACACGCACTAGAGAAATACAATGCTTTAAATGTCTTGGTAGAGGTTATATAACATATCAATATCTCAGCGAAAGAACCATGGTCTTAAGGGGCATAAATGAGTATAGTAGCCAAGAGGATGAACCTAGTGATAGTGTTGTGTCAGATAAAGAGAAAAGTGAGAATGCATATCCTTATGAGGGAGAATTATTGATGATTCGTAAAACCCTAAGTAATCAACCTAATGAAAGTCAAGAGTCATAAAGAGAATTTTTTTCATACACGATGTAAAGATTTAGAAAATATTTGTTCTTTGATTGTTGATAGTGGCTCTAGCTGCAACTGTTGTAGCATGAGGCTGGTTGAAAAGCTTAGTCTTCCAATTATTCCCCCTACCTTAAGCCTTACAAATTGCAGTGGTTGAATGAAAATGGGATTTAACTGTAAACAAAAAAGTGAAAGTCAATCTTTATGTGAGTAGTTACAAAGATGAAATTTTATGTGATGTAATACCCATGGAAGCTTGTCATATTTTACTGGGAAGGCCTTGGAAATTCGATAAGAAAACCATGCACAATGTCCTTACCAACTAGATAACTTTCACTCATAAGGATAAAAATTTTGTACTATTTCTTCTTACACCCTCATAGATAGTAGAAGATCAAGTACAAATGAAAATAAAAAGAGAAAACAAAAAAATCAAGAAGTATTCCTTAGGGACAATGCTGAGCTGTGGGAGAAGAGTGTTCCTTCTCACGAGGTCATTCAGATGGAAGCCAAATTACTAAAAAAAGAAATAAAAAAGAGTTCTTCAATCTAAACAAGCTCTAAAGCCTCATTCTTTGTAAATGAGCACTTACATGCACTGTCACACTTTTTGAACCAAATGTTTTACCTTCTGGAATAAAAAAATCTTTTAGAAGAATTTGATAATGTGTTCCCTAAGGAAGGATCAATTGGAGGGGCCTAGAACATCAAATAGATTTAGTGCCTAAAGCTAGTCTACCAAATAGATCAGCATATCCAGATGAAACCAAGGAGATAGAATCAGAGGTTCAGGAATTGTTGGAGAAGGATTGGGTACAAAAAAGCCTAAGTTCTTGTGTTGTACCTGTCTTGTTGGTGCGTAAGAAAGATGGCAAATGGAGAATGTGTTGTGATTATATAACCATCAATAACATCACCATCAAGTACAAACATACAACTCCAATACTCGATGATATGCTTGATGAATTGCATGGGTCCACTGTGTTTTCTAAAATTGATTTAAAAAGTGGTTATCACCAAATTAAAATCAAAGAGGGTGATGAGTGGAAAACTGCTTTTAAGATCAAATTTGGACTATATGAGTGGCTAGTAATGTCTTTTGGTCTTACTAATGCACCTAGCACATTAATGAGACTTATGAATCATGTCCTTAAGGATTATACGAAAATTTTTAGTTGTCTATTTTGATGACATTCTAATTTACAACCATAGTCTAGAATTGTATTTAGTTCATCTTAGGAAAGTTTTATTAATTCGTAGAAATAATAATTTTTTTGCTAATGTAGAAAAAGACACTTTTTGTTTTAATAATGTAGTTTTTCTAGGTTTTATAGTTAATAAAAATGAGGTACATGTTGACCCCAAGAAAATCAAAGTCATCCAAGAGTGACCAACACCACATAATGTAAGAGATGTTATGAGCTTTCATGGATTAACAAGTCTTTATAGACGTTTTGTTCCAAATGCTCCAATCTAGCTTCTTCTCTCAAGGAGTTAGTGAAGAAAGGCATTCCACTCTGTTGGACAGAGAAACATGAGCAAGCATTTCAAAGGTTGAAAGCTCAACTCACCAATGCACCTATTCCACCACTTCCAGACTTTTCAAAAAAATTTAGCTAGAGTGTAATGCATTAGAAGTATACATATGTGTTGAACAAAAGGCTTTGATGCCTCCAAATCTGTGTGAAAAACTTGAAGACCTTGTTGCTGTGTGTGTGTTGTCTAGTAGTTTTTTTTACTACACTATACTACAGTCATTATACTTCTTCAGTTATAAATTGTGAATGTTCAATTGACTCCAGAAGGGGTTGAATGGAGCCTAAACTCAATTTGCAGAGTATTAACCGCAACGTCTCAATTTTAAGTAGCGTCTAAATTAGATTATGTGTATAAGGGTTTTCAAAATCAACACTGGTGTTGAACAAATGACCAATCACTGAAAAATGACTCAAACTCTATATCCAAACTGCAACCTAAAGAATCATGAGACAAAATTTAAATGTTTGTCCAAACCAAAAATTTACACAGGACAACTTCTGAAGGAAAAAAAAATCGTGACTTATAAGACAATACCTACATCGATCACCACGATATCACAATCTACCCTTAACTAAATGTTTATCTGTTTCATTTCAATTATATTTACATTATTTCAATTTGGTGTAGTTTATTTCCAAATATTAAATCAAATTTTCATTATTCTTAAATAAATATTCAAATACTTTTTTAGTAAAATTAATTTTTTATATTCTTTAATTAAGTTTTTTCCAAATATTATCACATAAATTTATTAAAATGGTTTAGTACAAATGAATAAAATAAATTATGTTGCTAGGATATTTCATGTTAATTTTCAATTTTCTTAATTATACAACTTTAAAATTTATTTCTCATTTTATACATAATTATTAAAATAGTTATAATAATAACAATAAAGAATAAAAATCAGAAAATAGTGTTATTTGTCATCATGCACATTTTTATCTAAATAATTATTTTTTTCATAATTATTTTTCTATGGATAATTATTTTTTGAAATAATTTATGAATATTTTAATTATTATATTTATTATTCAAAAATCTATAATTTAAATTGTATAAAACACTTCTCACTATTTTTTTAAAAAAATTGTTTCCTCTTTTTTCTATAAGACTTTTCAAACCAAAATTTAGAAAAAAAAATTAAAAATATAAAAATGTTAATTTTTTTCTCAAAAGATATTTTTATTTGTATTTTTTATAAATAATTACTGCTTAAATGTATCTTTTTTTATTTCTTTGAATATTTAATTTTCTAAATTATTACTTTAAATAATAGTTATTTTATAAATAAATATTTTTTCTAAATTTTCATTTTGAAATTTTTTTTTAAAAAAATTTATGAATTCCATTTTATTCCTTTTTTTTAAAAAAAATAGTATTAGTTTAGAATTCGTTTTTTTAGAAATTTAAATCTGACTGGTTTTCAAATAAATTCAGCGTCATCCACATTCAGATGTCCTTCAAAGAATCATGCTATCCTGTAATTATTTTCTATAATTTGCTTGTGGAAGTAAAAAAAAGTGTCATTTTGGAAAAAAAATATCTTTAACATTTTTCTTTTTTTCTCTCAGTGGCTTTAGTTTTACTCCACTTTCGTGTATTTAATAAAAAATACAAAATTATTCATTTTAATTTTCTTTGCTTTACTCATATTTAATCACCACTAATAATTTCTAGTGGAACTAAGTCTCAAGTGGGGTGGAGCTAATTGATTGAAATTTGATATATTTTTCCTTGGACAATGGAATCACTCTTAGATTTGGTCAAACCTTAGTCATTATTTCATTTGAAAATAATCAAGAACATGAGTAATGAACCTAACTTTAAAATTTTATTAAGTAAAAAAAATTGTGAACTAATTTATAATTACAAAAATTAAATTACATTACATCTCTCCTAAAAGAGGACTGAATTTTTCATTTGGCCTATATTGATTTTCCAAAATCAATAGGAAGTGGTGAGATTAAATAACCTGTTTCAACATATTTTATTAGATTAAAAATTAAAGAAGAAAAAACAGGACAAATATATGATTTTCCAAAATCAATAGGAAGTGGTGAGATGAAATAACCTTTTTCAACATATTTGATTAGATTAAAAATTAAAGAAGAAAAAAAACAGGACAAATATATGTTTAACCATTATTCACATAAGAAATGATACCCAAGACAAGTTCCAAACATATAACTCAAAAAACAGGAAAGTATGGTGGAGGCTACTTTTAAAATTATTTGAAAAATTACACTTACATTTTTTATACGGAATAATATATACATTATTTAAATTTTTATAAAGTTAGAGATTTCACGACATAAAGTTATTTCATAGTATATAAATATTTGCAAACCTTATCTTATAAGTTGGTTTTGTAAAGTTGAGTTAAACTTAAAGTTATTTTTTAATATAATTTCAAAGTCATTTAGAATTCATCTCACCAAAAGTTTTGTAGGGTCTATCATGGTATCCGCTATCGGATCATTCATAAATATATAATCTTACCCATGATTTGGTTGGTCTCGGTGTGAGGGGTGTTGGAAATTCCACATCGAATAGAGATAACGTCACTTCATAATATATAAGTAGGTGCAAAAACATTACCTTAGAATCTCGTTTTATAAAATTGAGTTAAACTTAAAGTTTATTTCCTCATCTTAAACAACAATCACTTTTTCTTTAATTTGTTTTCAAATCACATCCTTTATTTTTTTTATAAAATAATACCCCACTTCTATTATATTTTTAATAAAATGTAATTGCATTCACCCTTCTCATATATATATATATCTAAAGTTGCACTTGTACATTTTTTATAACATATTTATAATGTACTGAAATTATATTTAAGTATAATAGTATATTTAATTACACATTTTGTAACTATTTTTTTTATATTAAAGAATATTTTTCTCAGAAATATAATTTTATTAAATAATTGATAATTTAGTGGCAATATAATTTTTCGGTGGTGAATATAATTTAGTGTATTATAAAAAGCATTTAATTATTATATTTTAATACTTATTTTTAATTTTTATAATTTTTTATTTGTTTTTACCAATATGTTTTCTTTAATTAAATTAAAGAAGATAAGTATCACTTTATTAAAAATATAAGGAAAATGAATATTATTTTATTAAAATATAAAAAAGGTATATCTTTTAAAAAAGTACATATGTATAATTATTATTTTATTAAATATTTAACGAAAAGAAGGGTTTATTTTAAAGTTAAAAAAGACACGAATATCATTTTTCACATAATAAAAAAAGTAACTATAATTTTTCTATTATATTTGAAACTAATTATTTTAAGTTTATTTTATAAAAATAAATAGTTAAAGACATTTACTTTATATAATGCTATAAATTGTGAAATAAATAAAGAGAAAGAGTGATTGTAAATTTGAAAGTGTTTTTTTAGTTACGTTTGTTTATATAATGTATAATGTGAATTGATATTTGGAGATAATCAAAACTTGGAATGAATTGCATAAGATAATTGTTAAAACAATGCAAAAATATCTTGTAAGATAGTTAAATGTTAGAATAAATTGCACAATGCAAGGAAACCGGATTATCGTAAAATTTTACATATGAAAGTTATTTGAAGGAGGGTAAATATCACACTTCTTTTCTATTAAGGAATGTATATGCGTTCTTTGACGGTGGAGATGAACTTTGTACAATAATGAGTTCTCTCTTGATTAATTTTTATTTGAAATATCTTTTGGGTCATAGTTGCTTCTCATTCTCCAGGAACTAGTAACTTGAAGAGTACATGAAAAAAATACTCCAATCTTTAGGTTAGTGAGTATTTAGTTCTAGTAATAAATGTTTAATAAATTATATTTTAATTACCGGGTTTTATTATATTTATATTATTTTATGATGGACATTTAATATGTGGGCTTTGTTTAAGTCAAGATTTATGCTAGTCAATTCTTAAATAAGTAGTCTAACTACTATTAATGTAGTAATTTTAATTACTGATTTAGTTTTGTGTAACTAGAGAGTTATTGGTTGTTTTAGTGAGGTGTTTGTTGATTGGTTGGAAAACAAGGTACCTTAATATATGATTGAGTTACTATGATTGCAAAGTGAGCACACATATATTTAAGTCTATTATGGTGCCTAAAAGGTCGAGTAGTTGAGTGGCTAAGATATCTGAGTTATGTTGTATACTAGCCATCTAGGCTTGAGCTGTATGAAGGTTCGTGAAGAGTCTAGAAAGAAAAAATCATTTTTTACCATAATATTGTTGGATTGGAGTCATCTCCAACTCAGATCCATAACACTTTATCTTCATGTTCTTGAGTTGGGATTTAGCATCCTTGGAACCCCAAGCTCGACCAAGCATAAGGTCAAGAAGATTCTTGAAAAAGAAAATTTCATTTCTTTACCAACATATTGTCGAGTCGGCCTGAGTCGTGATAACTCTCCTAGCCTCAGGCTCAAGCAAGCAAAGGGTCACAAACGATTGCAAAGAGTTGTATATTTCTTGGGCAGTGTGCATGATTGATGGGGATTGTTGTTGTTGGATTGAGTGCTTACCACTAGGCCAAAAGTTATAGTTAATAATGAGGGTGCAACTTTTTATACTTAAGAGCGTAAGGAGTCCACCACAACATAATTTAGAATAACTATTCCAAATTGTACAATTCAGAATTCAAGTGTTAAGACACACAATTTGTATTTCTTATAATTCAGAATACAAATTAATTATTTTGAATTCTTCAATTTATAATACAAATTAACTATTATGAATTCTACAATTTCAAATTCAAATTGTGTGTGTAACACTTCAATTCCGAATTGTACAATTCAGAATACTAATTTTGTATTTTGGATTTTACATTTCATAATTCAATCATCCTTCTAGCAAGTTTGGGTTTGCAGAGGATTTTTGAAATAGGTTCTCCAATACAAAATGTCCACTGAGCTACCTCGTTTACCAAAGTCTTCATCACCGTAAAATTGGCTAGTTTGATGTTATTGTTGGCATAAAGTTTCAACGCCTACAAACCCTCCGGATATAGTGTTGAGGACCCCTTGCAAGGGTTCTTCACGAATCCTTCGACACCTTCCTTTTTGTTGAACAAAAGGTTCCTCTCTACTACGATTGGGGACCCCTTTCATGATTTTTTAGCACAAATAGACACAAATGTCCTGCTTATATTAACTTCTCTATCTTATCTCAAACTGTAATGCATTCTTCGGTGTGATGTCTGTAATTGTGGTGATAATTACAATGCTTACTTTGGTCAGTGTTTAGAGGTATGGGAACTTTTCAAAGGGTGGGTAACAATTCCACATTTAGAGCATCCTCTAGTATCCTAGCTCTGTTCACATTTAGTGGTGTATAATGTGTGAATCGTGGTCCTCGAACAAGTTCTTTCTGCCTTTTAGGCTGAGGTGGTTGGCGAAGAGGTCTTGTCCTAGGGCTTCTTATCGATAACTATCTTGATTTGCATCTAGTTGTGGAAGTCTTTCAATTCTTCAAGTTGCATGAACTTGGCAGTATTTGGTCAAAGCTCATCAAGTTTTTCTACTAGTTTCTTGCATAGATTGCCGGAGAAAGGTCCTTAAATCTTTGACCATGTGGTGCATGACCACTTACATGTTGAGGTTCCTAATGTTGAGGACTATTTATCCAAATTGTTCATGAAAGCACGCAACGACTCCACCTTTTCTTTCTCGATATTTATAAGAGGTATTGACATCAAATGGTGTGATCAACTAGTCACAAATTGTGTCCCAAACTTGACAACCATGGTGTCAAAACAATTTATTGATTAAAGGGGCAAACGTGTAAACCAACTCAAGGAAACTTGTTTGAGATATGTCGGGAAGACTCAACATAGGATAACGTCTTAGAGGTGCATAAGCTAACTCGCTTGACATAAATGTCTACATGTTCATCTAGATATGTAGTTCCATCATACTTGTTTAGGGCATGGTTCTTCCAATTAGCCGAGATAGATGTTTCCATGATCCATTTTATGAAGGGGTGTCAACGTGACGACGCTTAGTGGATTTTTGCGATTGATCATCGGTTATCAAAAGAGGAGGTCAGCTAAACCAGACTATCTCGCTTTGTTAAGGCATGGAGTCAAGTGGCATTGTATTTTCTCCCTCTAGCTTATGTTTCATATAAGCATTCTCAGCTTTTAAGATGTCTCTTTCTTTAATGTTTTTCTCTCTCTTTAAGTATGTTTCGGATCTGAAGGAGGTTTTTCAATCTCTACGCAAGTATCGCATGCGCTTAAATCCTTCGATTCCTTTTGGAACTCCATTAGCATTGCAACATGATTTACATGATTTACTTAGTTTTCCTTTGGGGTGAGTCCCTCATTGGTCTTCATCCTTCATGTGGTAACCATACGATCTTTCATTGAAGTCTTTCTCAGTCACATGGTAGGTGTGAAAATGTTCTTACCAAACTAAGATGACATTTTTTTATGACCATGGGTTTCCTACTGATTAATATTTATTTAAAAATTTCAATCATGATGGCTTCTCGATCTCGGGGAGCTCGAGAGTGGGGATACCTACAAAGGTACTCTGACGCTCAACTTAAACAATATATAGAAAAAAATGCATAATAAATATATATTTTAATTATGTGATTGTGCCATATTTATATTATTTTATGATGAACTTTTCATTTGTGGACCTTCCTTAGGTCTAGTTTTTGCTACTCCAATTCATAAATAAGTGGTCTAACTTTTTTCTAATGTTGTAACTTTAATTAACGATTTGGTTTTGTTTAAATATAAAGTTATTAGTTGTTTTAATGAGGTGTTTTATAATTAGTTAGAAGGTGTATCACAATGTGATCGATGTATTGTCACTTATAGGTGAGCAAGTGTATATTTAAACATGTTATGATTTGTCTGAAAGGTCGAGTAGTCAAGTAACTTATATGTTCGAGTTATATTGTTTAGGGTTTTGTTGTTCCATCATATTTTAGTGTTTTAATTTAGATATTAATATTGAATAGAATTCAACTCTAATATAATACAAAATAATAGGATGCTATTATATATAAGTTTTACTCTAAATAAAAGTAGTTTTCTTTTTCTTTAATTACTTCAATCTCAAATTTTTTTACAGGTTATATTCACAATAGGTAGGACATAAATAACTTTTTCACTTTAACTTAAAGATTTACCTTATATATAATATATTATGTGAATTACACTACATGCAATGTTTTTTAATAGATCTCCTATACATGCAACTTCATATTGTAACTCTTATGATATGATATTTTAGAAAGTTAGTTCAATATATACTATACAAAGGTAACTCTCTAGGGATATTTTGAAAGCTTTGGTGTGAAGGCAAAGCAAAAAAATGGTGGCCAAATGCATAGTGCTAAATGATGAAATGCAAAATGCCAAAGAAATGATGTGAAATAAATATGAAATGGAAGTGGGTGTACCAAAGTCATAGGAGCCATGTGACTTCCATAAATGGTTGGACCTACTTATATGGATAATGTCCTTAAAAAATATAACAATATAGTTTTGTTAATTAATCTATCTTAATCATTTTACTATTGGTTCATTTGTTTACCCTTTGTGATAGGGAAATCAATTGCTTAATCATTCATCAATCTAATCATTTAACTAAAATTATTTAATCATACCAAACAAAAGATGTTGAAATCCCTCTAGCTTTATGTTTTCAATTTATTTAAATCATAGTATAAAATCAAGTAGCTAATATCCCAATTCAAAGTCTAATTATTTTAACATTATTTAAATTTGATTTTTGGTGAAATCAATTATTAATTAGACTTTATTTATCTTCCTATTGTGATAAATTAATCCAAGACAAAAACTTCACAAACTATATTGAAATGTAACCATCATTTATAAACTTTGGTACTAAAATAGATTTCTTGCACTAAAACTTATTTTAATAAAATAATTTTGAAAATAAAATATCTTACCCATTAATTAATTTATTAAAATGTTCTTTAACTACAAATTAAAATTTTAAAATCAAATTGATATAAATTAAATTTATAAACTCTAGTTCAAACATATTTGCATGAAAATAAAATTAGTTTAGAATAGAGACAAGTAATAGATATCACCGAGTTCGTTATCTTCACGCTATTATTTTTACGAACTTTATCTATTCTAAACTAAGAAAAAAATGTTTTTAAAAAATAAAATATATTTACATTTATAGTTTGATTTTCAATCAATATAGTGTATTTTTTTTACATTATCAACTAATTATGAGCCATCAACAAATTATAAATCATGTTTAATATTATTTTTAAATTACAAAGTATGAAACTTATCATATAGAATAATTTCTGGTTAGATGGTAATATAAAATACACAAATATTACATATTTTTATTTTATAATTACTGATTAAAATTTTACCAATTATAATTATAATTATTTTTAAAATTTATTTAATATATAATTAGATCTGTTTTTTTATTCTATATTTAACGTTAAGTTTTTAGTTATGGACACAACCCATTTTGTTCCAAAACGGTGCGGTTTAAAGGGACCCTTCTTCTTCTTCTTCTTCGCTCTTCTTCCTCGTAAGTTCTTCTCTATTCTCGTGTTAGGGTTCCAATTCCTCCTTACTTCTACATGTAATTTTGTCTTCCTCCTTTCCCTCTTAACTGTTAATATTTTGAAAGTAGAAAGTAGAAGAGAAAAAGAAAATTCAGAGTTCGAATTTTAAGAAAGGAAATAAATAAATTGTGGATTTAATTTTGATTCACTTAGTGTGTGTTTTATGCGATTCATCGTGTATTGTCCACTTAGAAAAGGTTGAACACCTTCTGCACTGATTGAAATATGCCTAATTAAGGTTTACTTTTGTTGTGGATTAAATTAATATAAAATTTCTTATTCCTTGTGATGATCAATGCAAAGGAAGACACTTCAAATAACAACTATGGATGTATATTTAAGTTGAATACTTCACAATAATTGAATACTGTCAGTTCAGTTGTACTTTACATTTTTCTTTTAATTCTTCTTTTAAACTTCAAATAATTTTAAATAGGGTTGTTAGAATGATTCGATATGTTCACAATTACTCATACTCATGTTTAGAACATTGATCATATCTTGATTTATTATTACTCATGTATGTATATAATGGTTGTGGTATATATTTTGATATTTTAAATTTGTCGTGTACCTCCATGTGTCAAGTTGTTTTTCAAGCTTTGTAGGTCAATAGTCTAGAAATGTTCATTGGTTATATTTGGCTACTATAAATACTCAAGTTGTTTCTACCTTGTCGATAGTAATTTGTTAAAGACTAGAGTCTTATCTCAAGCCTCTAGTTTTTGAGAGGCTTGCTGGTAGTTTGAGGCTAGTTAGCATCATTAGGTTGCAATGAAACTGAAGCATTTTATTAGAACATATTTGGTTGGTGTGAGTAACCTTATTGGATTTATCACCAGTTTGGAGTTTATTGTATTCTACTATGCTGTCATTGATGAGTTTATATTTGTTCCTTTTGGAGTCTTTCTACTCTCTGATTTTTTGGTGTAGTTGTGGTGTCTGAGCATTTCTCTTGTTGATGTTTGTTCAGCTGAGTTAAAAGGTGGATTCCTTTGATCATTTGAAGGGCAGCAATACCCTTGATCAAATGATGGAGAGTGGACCTATTAATCAGCCTAAACCACAAAAACAAATGTGGTGTGAGAAAAAACAGGGTGCTGTTCATGAGGAAATCAAGAGAATGAACCGACTTCCTGCTAATAGTGCATATGGCACGCATCGTCTTAAGGTTCTTAATAAAATTTTGCAACTCATATCAGTTCAGGTAAACCATTTTTGTTCAAAGCCTTAGGTTGTGTAGTCATATACTTAGTATTACTTTTAGTTTCATAAGCATGTATAAAATTTTGCAACTCATATCAGTTCAGGTAAACCAGTTTTTGTTCAAAGCCTTAGGTTGTGTAGTCATATACTTAGTATTACTTTTTAGTTTGATAAGCATGTATTTGAATTTTGGTCATAACAAGTGACTAATCGTATCATTCTTTTATGCTGTTATTATTTTAGAGAACCGTATCACAGGAACAGGAGTTGGAGTTGCTTTTTGCCGGCCTTTCTCTGTAGAGTTATCATTGAAGCAGGTAGCTTCCGGGGAACCAATAGTAGGTTTATAACTATTTTGCAATGTTCTTTGGGCTTGTGCATATGAGTTGGAATCTAAATGCATATTATTTTCCCTTTGGAGAAAAGAAATTTTGACAACCATCTATTACTTACACAACCATTGACCACTATCTATATTTAATAAAATATTAAATTATGATATTTAATTAAAATATAAATTAAATTATTTTATAAAAATAGTTGTAGGATAGTGATATATAAATATATGGTTGTCAACCTAACATAGCTCTTTGGATTTATATATTTTGTTCCTGACAGTCATAATTGCAGTTTTTTTGTGTGTTTTTGTTTTTAAATTACATTAATGTAATTTGGGTGCTTTTTATGATTTTAAAACCAGCTGATCCTGGTGTCTTTTGTTTTTCATTCAGCCCCTCACAATTGTTGATCTTCATCTTGAAGGCCAAATGATAAAGAACAAGGCTTGTTTCCCTTTGTATGTATTTGCAGTTGACCATCAAATATGGTCAGAGTCAGTTAAGGCTTTACTGTTAACTTGGCTGTCTTTAAGCACCAATCTACTCTTCCTTAGCTACTGTGTTGATGTAATAGTAATACACGTCATGTTGCATGTGAAAACATTGCTGCCTTAGTTCCCTTTTTACCTTCGTGGTTCATTGATGCTGATCTTTCTTTCATGAATATGGATCATCTTTCTTTCATAATCTGGTCATGGATCACCTAAGTCCGTTGTTGATAACTTCTGTAATGGCTCTGGAAATGACCTGAGAAAAACAAAATACTGAAGTAAAGTGCACAGTATATTGTCAATGTTATTTGAATTGCTCGAGTTATTATAACAAAATTATGGGGTGATGTTAGTATTATTCTGTTGTGTCGTTGAATGAAGACAAACACAATAGTTTTGTTTTGTTTTTTTTATAAGGCTACTGGTTATTAAATAATGACAAGCTCATTTGTTTTATAAAATGTAGATTGCAAATAAAATTGTCACTTTGATTGAATTTTTAGTTCTTGATGGACTGTTATTCGAAACATGGCAGAAACTATTTCAATGGTTCATTTAAAAATTAAAAAAACATGCATCTCTAATCCTTTATTTATTTTCAAGGGGTTTAAGTGGGAAGAACTATGATATATGGAGAAGTTAGAGAAAGTGTTAAAGCTAGTAGAATATAATGCCAAATTTATCCTTTTATATATTATCCTATTTCCACTAGTAGCTGTAGCCTTGTAGAAAATAATGGTGGCTGCAACAAAATTGTAATGGTATTGACCTAGTGAGAAATAATAGTGGTTAGAACAAAGATTAGTAGTTACAACAACAACAAAAGCTATAAAATAAATATTCTTTTTATAAAATAATGTTAGGAATAATTTTAAATATTTTTTAAGAGTATGTTTCAAAAATATTTTAAATGAGTTTCTTTGTTCACTGAAAAGATTGTTAGTTTTAAAAGTATTTATCAAGAATTAATAAAAAATAACTATTCAAATTCTCAACTATAGAATATTTTCAAATTTGATTTGTTTCAAACGGTGTATGAAAATGTCACTTTCTCATCCTTTATCAAGACAATAAAAATAATATATGATTTACTACTTTCTTTCCCTTAAACCAACAGTACCTCAATATTTTTTATAGTTTGATAACACCTCATATTTTCAAAAGACAATAAATTAATTTTTTTAAACCTCCAATATAATAAAAAATTCATTTAAGCTACAGTATCGTTTTATTTAATTTGCTTTTACTGTATTTCAATAATATTATTTTTGAATATTTTTCATTTAATTAATATTTATTTTAATAAATAATAATTGAGGAAAAACAATATCTTTTAAACAAAAAAAAAATGTACTAGTAACCTTATTTATGCTTAAATGACCAATAAAATTATTGCATACTATAACGATTAAATTCTGAACAATATTAATATATAATTATATAATACTAATTAAATTCTTTATAAGCATAACTTAATCTTATTTCATGTAGTTGAGCAAGAAAATATAAATTTTATTTTGCTTTCTACCTAGAAATATCTGATGTTATAAATTATATCTTAATTAAATAAAATTGAAAGCGCTTCCATCACAACACATAAACCACATACACCTTCGTAAATCCGAAGGAACATTATCGGAATCGAAAGCTACCGCCAGACGACATGGCCACCGCCGTGATGGATATAGCCCGCCGCCATACGCTTGGCCAAATACTGGTGGATCTTGTCAAGTTCGCCGTGGGTTCTGCCATGGATGGCTCTCGCAAAATCATCCCAGGTCATTTCTTCTGCCTATTAAAACTTTTCTTTTCATTTCACTCTTATCACTAACTGTTTGTCTAAGTCTTCATATAGAATCACATAAAAGGGATCGTTGCACTTTTTTTTCTTTTCAACTGGAATCCATCGTTAAGTGTTTGATTTGGGATCAATTTTGGAAAAATAAATTAATTAATGAATAATAGTTTATTTTAATGAAAAGCATTTTCACACTAACTATGGAAAATATTTAATGACGTTCTGTAAAGGAATTGAATTATTTCTGTTACTATTCTGAGATTTTGATCAACTGAGTGCTTAACCGCGAATTACTAATTTTGAGAAATTTATTTTGTTTTATACTTGTATTTTATGTTTATATGCTCTTTCTTTTACCACTGTGCCTACTTCATGTTGTATTGGTGTTTTCAAAAACTGCATCTAAAAAATTTGGTGAATGGGAAAAAGGTATTATATTTTTAGCTAAAGAAAGAATGTTTAATCAAACACTCATTCCATCTGTGTACAGAATTGAAGTGAATGTACATGTGAAAAATGAGTAATTGGACATTTCTGTGGAGCAACTTCAAGTATCTTGCTCTATGTTTGATTATGCATTTGTCAGATAGTCTGGCATTACTATGTCACAAGATAGCCATTGACTTGTGACTTTATTAACTAGGATTTAGTTTTCTGATGTGAGGAGAGTGAAAAAGGATGGAGTAATGGTTGATATTGACTCTAACTTTGGAGGTTTTTTTATATGTGTACTTAATTTTATCACAATTTAACCATTGACATTAATAGATATAAGAGTATTTTATCATCTAAAGTGTACTTCTCATCTTGTAAGAATCTTATCCTTGCTAATCAACTGTCATCTTGGGGGAGTTATATTCAAGTCATTTGGGATTTCTCACATCCCCTTTGGTTTTAGAGATATCTAAGTCCCTTAAATATGCATTGAAGTGTTTGGTTTTCTGACGGTCACGTGTATGAAAATCCTTTTTGGAAGAGTCAAAACTCACATTGATGATTTCTACACTTAGAAAGATTTAGTTTTTAACTATTAGCTTGGGGATATACTCGTTGAAAACCAAGAAAACTTCACTCCTTATGCCTTTACTAAGAATTAGGATGAATTTACTACATTCAGTGAGCTCTTGAATTTGTTAGAATAAGAAGTGGTGAATTGTTTTCACAAGATTTTCGCAAAGTTTGACGATAGAGTGAAAAGTTCTGAAAAATCAACCAATTGAATAGCTGTTCAACTCAATAAATTTTTTGTTTTAAGCTTATTTCCATAAAATCAACTTGTTGTTTTCATGAAACAACCGGTTGTTTATACCAGCAGAATATGAAATCAAGTTAAAACAATTTAGAAGAGTAGAGATAGAGAGATCACACAAGAAGTTTATACTGGTTCACTCTTAACCAAAAGCTGCATCCAGTCCTTAGCTAACCACTAAGAATTCACTATGTAATCAAACCTAGATTACAAAACACATACCAAGAGTGATGATCTTGAACCCCTCAAGAACACACACCATTCCTTGGCCAAAACCACACTAAGAATGGTGATCTTGAATCCTTCAAGAACACACAACACTCCTTGGCCAAAATCACACTAAGAATGTTGATCTTGAACCCTTCAAGAACACGCAACACTCCTTGGCAACACCACACTTTTTAGAAACACTTTTTGAAACTGCCTTACACACAAATACATAAATACACTCTTCAAAGTAGGGAATAGAATACACTTGGGTATACAAAGCTTAAGTTCAGAAGATTACAAAACCCAATCCTATTCCACACACTTGAGATGATCCAAAGCTTTTGAATTCTTGAAAAATGTTTTAAGCAATCTCTCTTTCTTAGTCAGTTCAAAAGACTGTTTAAACAATCTTTATATAGCCTCAATCAAGTGGTCAAAGCTGTTAAATCAAAAACCAAAAGCAGTTGGAATCATTTAAAACACTTAGCAAAATTCTGTTATGGAAACAACCAGTTGTTTTCCAAATCAAGCGATTGAAATAATTTTTCTATTAAGGTTTTCATAAAAACAACCAGTTGATTTATCGAAACAACTGGTTGATTCTGTTTGACAGCAAAGACAAAACAAAACAAAGCTTTTCTAATCATTTAAAAAACCACTAAGTGTCAATAGGTTGATTCGACATTTCAACAAGTTGAAATTTCACAGCCTTTTAGAAAACCCATCTTTTTCAAAAAGATAAAGATTCAAATGAACTTGGATCATCTTAAGGAGTGAATTAACAAATTAAAAACGACTAGATAACACACACCCAGCAGCAAGGTCTTCAAGCTTTTCACACAGATTTGGAGACATCAAAGCATCTTGTTCAACAGAATTTACTATGATCCTTTTTATTTATTTTTATTGAAGAAAATATTTAATGTATATTTGGTTCTCAAAATTGCATTGGCTTTTAATTTCATGTTCTTCATTTAAGACCTCAAGGTTGAGAAAATTCTTGCAAGTTTTTCTTGTACTTGAGATATTCCTGCTACATTGACCATACACTATCAACTCAATTAATAATTAAGTTTCTCTTTAATGATATCGTATATTCTAAGTATGCGTTTTCTGAGTTCCATTTAACTCCTTGCCTGTAGAGTATATGTATTACAAAGATTATATTTACACATCCAAATGCTTACATTTTCTTACACTTATTTAGAAAACAGTAGAAAAAAATATGTTTCCCTTGTCTCCTTGTTATAAAATGTGGTAAAAAAATGTTAAATTAAAACTTTAGTTCCTTTACTTCGGTTTCGGTCTAGTCCTTGCATGAAAAAGATGTCCTTACTGACGTACATGTTTTATATGCAAATGTCATTACTGTATTTATACAGGTAGGAAGCAGGTTGATAAGATGGTACCAGAAGGATTGATAAACATACCCTTGCCAACCCCAGTAAATACCAAGAAACATCCTGATTTAAAGGTTGCAAATGACCTACATTTTGTGACAAAAATGGAAGAAGTTAAGGAAGACATGAATAACATAAAGCAGCAGTACAAAACATCAACCAAAGGTGTTGATCAGTCACAGCCTCCAAACAAATCGGATGATGGCTTGAAGGAAATCAATCTCGCTCAGGGCAATGGAAGGAGAATTTTCATCCGATCTCGTCTATAGAATGGAATTTACATAACTTACACCAGAGATTCTACATATCATTAAGATAGTTCAGCATAATATGTGCTTTGTTTTTCTTATCTCCCCTCTCACCATGCTAGATGGAAAGGGGATGATAGCTATCTGGCTTGAGGTTTAACCATTTGAGTCTGGGTACTGTCACCCATTGTGTATCGTATCAGTCACCACATGAGGTATACCAAATTTCCCAAGTCTATAACATGTCCTTCCCCATAGTATTAATATCATCATATAACAATGTCCTGTATGTAACTTGTTCTATAATATCTGTTTTTCAATGAACTTTCTACAATTTACTAACCCCACTTGCTTTTGTTATTTCATTGTATTGACAGAAAAGTTAAGGGACATAGTTATGTTTTTAAAAGTGGGCGAATTGGTTAGATTAGGAAATGTGAACTATGTATTTGTTACGAACATTACACTCTTGGTTTGGCTAACTATTGCCATATTAGGGTAACAACTGAGGAATCTTTTATTTAATTAAATATTTAACCAGCTGAACTAAATATGATCAAAACTTGAGGGTTTTGCAAGTTTAAATTGAATGAATTTGTGAAAACATTGGATGTACTAGGGGAATCAATGTTTTTTCCAAGCTGAACCAAAAATCTGGGTGTCTTCCAAATTTGAATGAAGAGTGAAGACATTCCGAAAACTGAGTTTTAGAAATCATGCATTATTAGTATGTGGTGATTTCCTTTCAATCCCCTAAGAAATTGTATCACTCAAATTTTGTTTCTTTCTTCCTCTCTAAAACAGTGATGAGGGCACTACATGAGTACTTTGGTTACATGCACATATGTTATCATTTCTATAACTTCCCAAATTATAAGTAACCTAGTAAAGTCATTGTCTAGGATTTGTCACCTTCTGTAATTGAAACCATTTCTTGTAGCAATTTTTCTTAGAAATTGTTATTTTAAATCTTTCCAGATTTCTGGTACATCAACCACCCATAATATGCTGTGCTAATTAGTGGAGAAACAAAATGAACCAACTGGCATGCTATTACAGCTCTTACAAACTATATAAAGTGATGGAAAATTCAACACAATAACACTAATATCTCAACAAGAGCAATAACCAGTGAATAATAATTTCCCCAACTTGCAAGAATCTGTGAGGAATAATAAACAAATAATGGCAGCAACAAAAAACCAGACTTTAAGAAGACACAAAAATTTTAACGTGGAAAACCTTCTCAATGTAAGAAGTAAAAACTACGAGCATAAGTCAATCAATCAAACTCCACTATGATTAAAGTTATGATTACAAGAGTGTCTCAAATCACAACACAAATTGTGCTCAATAACCAGCCAAATAACAATACAACAAAGATGAAACGGAGAACAAGAAACCTGGAAAATTCACAAAACCGTACGTGGCCTATATGTCACTGTTACAGTGAATTTTGAACAATCCGAACGGTCCAATTGAAGCACCACGAGGTATGAACCTGCTAACAAAATTTCAGCCCGATCCAACGGTGGATGAAACAGCAGCAATCCGAATGGTCAGATTGAATTCACTCGAAGTATGAACCTGCTAACAAAATTTCAGCTCGAGACAAAGCATCAGTGTCGGCCGGAAGTTGCTGAGCGAAACTTTCTCTCTCTTTAATCTTTTCTCTCTCTTTTCTCTCACTTTCTGTATCCGCTGACTGCTGTCTATCAGTTCGAAAAATAACTAAAGGTTAATATTGGACTAGGCTCCACATAGGAAGTGAGCCCAACCCAACAAATCTCCCTCACAACTATGCGGAGATGATCGACAATCTCACAACAAGTTTCAAACTTGCTTCTCAGTAGCGTCTTAGTCATCATATCAGCACAATTATCATTTATATGAACTTTTGCCAACTCCAGTAACCTAGCTTTCAAAGCATCACGTATCCAATGATACCTCACATCAATATGCTTGGACCTAGAAGGAAAAGTTGAATTCTTACCAAGATGAATGACACTCTGACTATCACAAAATAACAAGTACTTGTCTTGAACAAAACTAAGCTCTTGTAGAAATTTCTTCACCCAAAGCAACTCCTTGCATGCTTCTGTAATGGCAATGAACTCTGTCTCAGTAGTGGACAACGCAACACACTTCTACAATCTAGATTGCCATGCCACAACTCCCCCTGCAAATTTAATCACGTAGCCTGAGGTAGACCTTCTAAAATCTATGTCTCCACCCATATCAGAATCAACATAGCCCACAAGGGTAGGCTTATCACCTCCAAAACAAATATTCAAACAAATAGTACCACGAAGATACCTTAAAATCCATTTCACAGAATTCCAATGCTTTCCACCTGGATTAGACAAAAATCTACTAACAGTACCAACAACATGTGCAATATATGGTCTTGTACACATCATTGCATACATTAAACTACCCACAACAGATGCATAAGGAACTTGTTGCATATCTGATTTTTCAATTTCATTAGAAGGACTTTGTTTTGCACTTAATTTAAAATGAGTAGCAAGAGGAGTTCTTACCGCCTTAGCATTTTCCATTTGGAACCTCTGTAGCACTCTTTTAACATAGTGCTCCTGTGACAACCAAAGCTGTTAGAAAGGATGACTTTAAACTAGAGGGGGGTTGAATTGTTTAAAGAGGATTTTTGCAAACTTTTAAGGCAAAAATGAAATTACTTCAAGAAACAAATGATAAGAAATTCAGTTTGCCAAAACACAAAGCAAAAACAACAGCACCAGAAAAACAATCGGTTGTTTCGCAGAAATGATCTATGGTTTATACCAGTTTGCAAATATTAAAACTGAATTTAAAGAGATTAAGGATAGAGAGAATGCACACAGATGTTTATACTGGTTCACTCTAAACCCAGAGCTATATCCAGTCTTCTCAGAAACCACTGAGGAATTCCACTAAGCAATCAAACCTAGATCACTTACACCACAACCAAGAAAGTGACCTTGATCCCCTTAAGACACATACTTCTCTTGGCCAACACACCAACACTAAGAATGCTGATCTTGATCCCCTCAAGAACACACAACACTTCTCAGCAAACACAAAGAAACTTGTTCAACAAAATACAAGGATTACACTTGTTACATAAGCAAATCTGAAATCAATACAAGCAGAAATCCTATCTCACACTCTTTGATCAATCTCAATCTCTAAGCAATCTCAACTCTTTTTAAAAACTCAAAAACTTGTGTTGTTGTAAAAACCCAAATCTATTTTACTGAATATATTCAAATATATTGTTTTTTGATCAATCTCATCTTCAAGTGCTTTCACTCTCTTTTCCAGCCAGCTGTTAAGTTCTTTCAATCGGTTGTTTGAAAGCACCAATCGATTAACTTCATCGTGAGTTTCTTGAAAAGCTTCAACAATTCACTATAATTTTGTTCATTTAAAGAAGCACATGAACTTACCTCACTTGAGCTACAGGATTCATCATCATCTTCAACAATCAAGCAGATGTTTGCTTTCTCATATTCACTTGATGAGGAGCTTGATAATGATACCTCATTCTCATCCCAAGCTATGTAGGATCTCTTTGTCTTGCCCTTCTTTTCCTTGTAGCTAGGCTTTTGCTCCTTGCTTTTGTTTGCACAATCTGCCTTTATATGTCCTTGTTCACCACAACCAAAACAAGTATAGTTATTTGAATTAAAATCATTGGAATTCTTGTTTCCATACCTATCTTTGTTGTTGTCCTTGTTGCGGTTCCTCTTCAAGAATTTGCTAAACTTTCTTGACAGCAAGCTAAGGTTTTCCTCATCACTATCATCGTTGGATTCTTGTTTG
>Ga0123342_1000528_pt1 | contig 60709 bp, 26 predicted proteins | sample Turbeawhitnodule_FD_89960 | JGI IMG/M metagenome (GOLD analysis project Ga0123342, IMG submission 89960) | Root nodule microbial communities of legume samples collected from Mexico - Turtle bean Mexico white nodule | ecosystem: Host-associated > Plants > Roots > Nodule | place: Mexico: Nepantla... | reverse complement strand
TAAAATTATTAAAAAAATAATAATTTATTATTTATTTATTTATTTTTAAAATGGTGTTAGATAGGGAAATAAAAAATAAAAGAGTGCTAGATAGGGAAATAAAAACAAAAGGGTGCTAGATAGGGAAATAAAGATGTAAATGGTGCTAGATAGGGAATTGAGCCTTTTTTTTTACTTTTTAAATTTTATTTCTTAATTCGTAAATTTTTTTGAGTTTAGGGTTTAGGGTCGGTACCTTTGACTCTTTCTGGTGCTGCGCTGCTTAAAACTAGGCTAGGAAATGGGCCTAGTAAATATGATATTTTTAAATAAGAAAGGAAAAATAAATGACATTTTATTAAATGCATAAAAAGTATATTTAATTTATTAAAATCATAAAAAATATGAATGTCTATTCCAAAGATAAACAGTTTTATTAAAAATTAATATATATTTTGAATAAAATAAGAAAATTGAATATAACTTTATGAATAACATAAAGATAAGCATAATTTATTAAATTCATAAGAAATATGAATATCTAGGCCAAAACAAAAATAATTAATTCAATTCTATCCAATAGTTAGGTATTCGATATAATTTGATGTTTTCATAATTATAAATTCATAGATATATATTTCATTTTATTTTGATATTATATTTTCGGTAAAATATTTAGTTGTAAAACATATAAAAACAATTATTAAAGACACTCGTGTAATTCAAAATTAAAATTAAAGGTTTTTAAAAAATCTTAACTCATTATGAACTAAACCAACCTGAATATACCACTCAAATAAGTCGGAATCTAGAGAATTCATGTCCAACTAGATTAGCCCTATGAATATCTATTAAACAAATTATTATATACTTTAAATTCAGAGATAAGACTATAATATCATTACACCTTTTTAACTTTAATGATAATAAGCACAATTTTCCCGTGATGTAGATTTAGTATACACTATTACCCAGATAAACTCAAACACAATCGTTTAAGAAAAATCGCAAACAAGCTTAAAATAAGAGTAAAAATATAAAATAATTAATCAGAAATTCCAAGTATGATACACACTACCATCAAAATTTACACCGTATACATTCCCAAACTAGACTCGAAAGGGAAACTAACATAATCTAATAACACTATAACTAACCCTTAATAATACAATAAGAAATCAGACATAGAGATGACATATTTACAGATGAACTACTGTTACAGGAAACAATGGTAGACAAACATACATAAAGTTTTCCAACATGTACTAAATTATTTACCTCAAACTTAATAAAAACGTTCCACGGTTATATTTTTTCTCACTCGTAACTCATGGTAATATTACCAACACCAAACAAAAATATAAGCGGACTCAAAAGCAATCATAGCACGAGAATTGCAAAGCTATATTGTACGACAAAATCGATAGCAAACAATACCAACAAATAACAAAAACTTACATAATTAATCTCTTCAGTTTTACTACTAAAACGGGATTCGGGGTGAAAAAGAGCCATGATTCAGGCGTTCAAAACTGATAATTTCCTATAGTCTTACATATAAGGCACTCCAAACATTCGGAAAATGAAACAACAAACGATAACAGTAAAAAATCAGCGATAACGACGAAGAGAAAGAGTGTTGTTTCTCTTCCAGGTTGCCCTGCGGGATGGACGATTTTTGTGGTACAGATGTCCTCTGCCACGTAAACCCCTGTTACTTTTCCCAGCGGAAGTAAGGCCACGAAGTTCCCTGTGTTTATGGACTGGATTGCATAGCCAGTTGATTCTTGGATCATTTCTTACAGCACTGTGGGCAACATCCACCAGAACGACCTCAAAATATTTGTAGGTAGAGTCCTGTAACACAATAGCATTATAACAACCAATCAGCAATTTATAAGCAGGTTCCACTTTCATCAATGGTAAAACATGTTAACTAACCTCATTCACCCAGTAAGAATTGAGGACCCTGAGGCCACCCAACTTCCTTCCAGCTCGCTCCTCAGCAACAGACCTCTTGCTGCGCTGAAACTTCAATTGAGTAACACCTTGGTTGGTTGGCTTACCGTAAACAATACCTTTGGGAACTGGTCTCTTCCTGCCACCCCTCCTCACACGTACACGGTAAACCACATAACCCTGGAATAACATAAGAGGATGATCACAATCACAATTCAAGTGAAGCTGGCTGCGACAGCTATACTACAAGGACTGGCCTAGTTGATGGTAATGAAAAAAGGTGTATGGCAATTAAAAATGGCAAGGTAGAAAAAATATATTTACTTGTCAAGAGTAAATAAAAATCGAAAAACTCTTTTGATTGTTACAAAAAGCGCAGTTCACAAGAAAAAAAACTACTGCGTCAGATGACCAACAACTAGTCTAAAAATTAATCCGATCATTTAGAGATATGGCAATCCTACAAGAGAAAATACAAATTCATCCGGACACTGTTTTCAATATAGGAACATCTTTGTTCTGAGATATCTTCGAAATTCACCTAACTATGCTATCCAGTGTTCAAAAGGTTTCTTTCATCACGGTTCGAAATTTAACTGACCTAACTATACTAATCACATTTTACCAGGACATTCAAATAAAAAAATAACCGAAAGTGGATTACAAAGAAGTCCCACTGTTTTGTAACCATCCAGCTAAAAATGCCATTTATTTATTGTTAACAATTGCAACTAAATGTAAAAACGAAAAAATTTAGCATACAAGATTGAACAACGCATTGAAATGAACTACTAAAATATTTCGTCAAACATATACAAATTTCCTCACCTGCTTAGCCTTATAACCCAGGCGGCGAGCCTTGTCTGGGCGAGTAGGCCTTGTCAAACGAACAATTGAAGGTTGCTGGCGGTATTCCCAACACCTCACCCGCTGCAAGAATCTCATAACATCGGACTGCTTCTTGCGCCAGAGCTCCGAGACATACTTGTAGGCACCTGTTGCCACATAAATCAACACAACTCAAAAAAATTGCAACACAAATAAAGCCGAAACACACTTGTATAACAAAATGCCATGATGAGAAACTAATCAAGCATAATCCATAAAAATAAGCCTTAAGGGACTAAATAGGAACAAATAGCATGAATCTAACATATTAGTAATCATTTATTCCATTTAGGGTGATAAAAGACTTGTCAGGCCTAAAATTGGCAATTAGCACCAGTGCATAGCATAGAATATAAAATCTTATCAGTTGAATGAACCAAAATCATATTAACGAAAAATAAAAAATGAAAAGGAAACAAAAGAATTCATAAGAGATATAAAAACATCGATTTCCTAGACATGTTTTCCACTAGTTATACTTTCTTAAATCTTACTATCAAAACCAAAAAACTTCTAAGAAGGAATGAGACAAAGACCATATTCAAGTAGAGGACGTGACAGTGAAAACTATGAACAAAACTTTCATTGAAAAATGGCGCATCGAACAGACACATTCATCCGAAATTCAAACTGAAATGTAGTGGCGAAGAGAGAAATGAGAGATAGACAGAGAAAATACCCATCGTGCGGAAGCGCGCAGTCGCAGTAGCAAAGTGTTAGGGTTTTCGGATCCTCTTTTAACTTTTATAGAGACCACCCCAGCTTAAGTCATAGATGATAGATCTCAGCCGTCCGTTACATTTCTTTAACCTAAGTGCATTAGAGCATTTGAACGGATCCAGCCCGCTAAATTTGTACCACTTAAGAAGAGCTTCTATTCTTACCCCTTTTTTTTCTTTCTTCACCCCTTATCTTTATATGAAGATTCATATTTTAATATATATTTTGAAAAATATGTATTATTTTAAAATGTTTAAAAAAATAATGAATTGTGTAATTATATTTTTTTAAAAAATTATTAATATAAATTATATTGATTATTACATTATTCAAGAACATTATATAGAATGTAATTGTAATTAATCTAACCGTTGAATTTTAACTATATATTGATTGAATGTAAAATTTTATAAAAATAACATAATTAAATTATTCATATTATAATTATAATATATCTTGAAAAATAAACCCTAATATATTATGTTGATTCTCGATTACTTAAATAAGCTATCAAACTATTGTAAATAAATATAAAATTATATACACATAATGTATGCAAATAAACCTTAAATTCAATAATAAATTTTGTAATTAAAATTTACTAAATGGTGTTTGATGAAAGACTGGTGTTGTTGTTGTGTGTGGGTGAGATGTGGGTAGATTAAAGTGTGATCCACTCTTTTGAATGAATCTAAAACTGATGTGAATTGAAACCTTTTTGAAATTAGATATTTTTCCAACTATGTAAAAAACAACTTGTTGTTTTGTCGAATCATCCGGTTGTTTTGCTCTTAGAAGTTTTGAAAAAGGTTGAAAATTGTTTAACTTAGTTGACTTAAATGTCAAACCAAATCAATCGGTTGTTTCGTGTTTTTAACCGTTTCAACCGATTGTTTCTTTGAACTGAATGTAACTCTTGTTGTAAGAGTGCATTTCTCTTTCTCTAATCTCTTTGCAATTCTGTTTTTAAGTTGTTTAAGATTTTACTAGTATAAACAACCGATTGATTCGAAGAAACAACTAATTATTTTTTTTGCTTAACTTTTCACAAGTGTTATCAAATTTTGCTTATTGTTTCAAGAGACGACATGAAAAATAATTGTATTATTAAATCATTCAACTATCGTCACAAGCATGTCATACTTAGCTCCAAAGTTGCATTATATAAGGTGCCACAAGAAGATGAATGTTGTAACAAAAACTCTAATAGAAAAATGATTACTCGAAGGAAAGACATTTTTTATTTTAAACAATGATGATTCATCATTTCTTTAATAACGAGTGTTGAAATAATATGAAAAATGCTCAAAAGAAAAATTTAGATATGTTGAAGTGCTTTCAATTATAGTAAGAAAAAACAAGTTCAAAATTTATTTTTATTTATTTTGCAATTCGATGTGACGAAGAGTTTGGATGGATGTTAGACTAAGAATAACTTATCAAGAATTTGAAGATAGTATAACTTTTGATACCTTGTATAAAATCAATAAGTATACTATTTAATTTGTACCATTTACTGAATTGAATAACAATATTAGTCAAATTTATTTAGTTGTGCCTTATTACAAGATGATTCAAATAGTTCTTTTTCATTATTCTTCCATACTTTGGTTGTGTAGGAATTTTTTATCTATTCTAACAAATAAAGATTTATTGTTGTTGAATATTTATCTCATTTAAAGTTATATTTAAAAAATTAATATCAATATTCAATATTATTTATATAAGTAAAAAATTACATCGAAATCTCTAAGTAAAGAGAAGAAAAAATGATAAAAAAAAGTGATTCAAAATAGTAGATTAATTTGAAATGTCACTTAATAAGTTATAGTAAAAAAAGAAAAATAAATGTCATGAATATGAAAAACATGATCACAACATTAGGAAGAAGAATAAAAATGATTTAATTTCTTTATTTGTTTTGTTTTTAGATTTTATTATTAGGTGATTTACTTCAAAGTGATTAAAATGATAAATTCAAAAATGAACTTGAAAAGAAAAAAATATCATGAGTATAAAAATTATATGATCGCAACACTATGACTTGTAAGAAAAAAAAAGATTTAATTTCTTTACATTTTCTGCTTTTAAATTTTATTATTGTATTTATGTGATTTACCTAAAAGTGATTCAAAATGATAAATTTAAGAATGATCTTTAAGTGTCACTTGATAAGTTATCATAAAAAAAATGTCATAAATATTAAAAACATGATCACACCACTAGGACTTCTAAAAAAAAGAGAATGATTTAATTATTTTTTATTTTAGATTTTATTATTGTATTTATGTGATTTACCTAAAAATGATTCAAAATGTAGATTTAATAATGGACTTGAAGTGTCACTTGATAAGTTATCAATAAAAAGGAAAAAAAAGATGTTATGAATATGAAAAACATGATGACAACACTTGGACTTGTAAGAAGAAAATTAATGATTTAATTTCTTTAACATTTTTGCTTTTAAATTTTACTATTGTATTTATGTGATTACCTGTGTAACGTGTAAAGAATATTATTTTTCTTAATTCATTAAACATACATGGTTTATATATGGTTTACATGTGTAGTTTGACTTGGATTATTTAATACAACCTATACCACAAACTACAGTTTCTATGAATTTGTAAATTAATACGAAAGTAAATTTAATTATTTTTTAAAAAATAGGAACAAAATATACTATAATTTTTTTGTCAGATATGAATAAATGCAAGAGGAATGAAAAAGAATGACAAAAGCGAGAGGAGTTTTTAACAATACATATAAATTAATGAGGTGTAAAGAGAATTGAATTGTAATATACATCACGGAACACACATTTCTACAAAATATTATTTTTTCCATGAGATAGAAACATAATAATACACTAATGAATTTTAATTAATTTGAGCTTATAATTTAAAATTAAATAAAAAAATTTAAAGTATAACTAATTCTTTATTCTACTCTTGGAATAAGTGGATACTTATAGTGTTTGTGAATACATATATATTATTAACTAACATTTTATGATCCCAAAACAAACCGAATTTATTTTCTCTACCTGACTCGTGCATATCATATCCATTTCATTATTCTCTCAAAAGTTTGATAAGAAAATAAAATGAAGAGAAAGGGAAATAGATGAGATTTTATTATATAATTTCTTATTAGATGAGAAAACAAACCATTTTGCTGACATTGTAAAATTGGTGGTGCAGCTAAAAGTAGAGAAATTTAAATATAATTTCTTAACCGCCTTACACCAAAGAAAAGGTAAAAATGAAATATAAAGCGTGTACCCAAAGCAATTGAGAAACTATCTACTAGGCAGAGATCATAGAAACAAGAAAGCATAAGGTGGTAGCAAAATAGAGATGCATTTCATTAGATTTGAATAAAAAGTGATAATTTTACAGGGCGAAATTATTGAAAATTGACGGGAAGCAAAGTTACAATGAAATAAAATCCTTCCAAAAAGAAGTTTATTTCAAGGTTTGGATGAGAGAAGTTGATAACAATCGACTCTCAGCAAGCACAGGCACAGCAGCGCTAGCAGTTACAGAGTCTGTTTACTTTCTCGTAGGCAAATGGCTGCCGGCACAACTGTATAAAAATTGTCACCTATGTTTGCGCTCCCTCGAACCTCTCGAATGCCTTCCTTCGTCCTCCCACTCCATGGCCTGAGGCGGAGGAGACGGCTCATACCTTGAAGGTCTCCGTTTAAAATGCCGCTCATCGTCGCTTGATTCGTAATCCGCAGCGGCGCTGCCTTTCCTTCCTTCGTAATACCCGTTTGGCACTGCCTTGAGGTGTGCCGAAGAGGCGCCGGGAGCGGCGGCCGCGGCGGCCGGTTCCGTTGTCGAAGAAGCGATGACCTTTCTCTTCTTAGCGGGCTCCTCCTCAGCCGGGAAACTTATGCGGGAGAACACGCTGGCCTTCTGCTTGCGATCAGCTGCCGCTAATGCCGCGTTGGAAGGAGCTTTGGTCACTGGTTCCGATGACCTTCTTGACGAGGATTCTGAACGGTGATGACGATGATGGTGGTGACGCTCGTGCTCGTAATCGCGATCCCTATCTTCGCGTTCACGATCTGAGTGGTGGTCGGACTTTCTCTTGGCTGGGCGCGGAGGTTCCAGCTCCCGCGGAGAACGTTCTGGTGACAACCTCTCTGAACGGAAACGATGATGATGATGGTAATCGCTACCTGAGGAAGGTGGAATTGATTTCTGCACCAAAATAAAAACGCCGAAATATTAGGACCATGTTCTGTAAGGCAGAAAACTGTTTAAAAACATGACAAATGCACCAGTAGAGACCAGCAATTAGACCCAGTATTAAAACAAACCAGAAAAAGACTAAAATAAAATGCACTTCTTCCAATACGACAACTTTTGAATTATTAAAAGTATTCGATTTTAAGAGAAAAATAATTGCATTTTCTTTTCAAAAGTTAATGCACTCTAAGTGCTTTCATAATCTTTGTCTGAATGAATTTGCACAGTACCCCCATTTTTACAGTACTTTTTGGAGCATCCAAAAGTAGTAATTAAATTCATCTTAACAATTCACAATAACATTATTGGGAAATCATAAAGACAACCAAAACAAGGGTCACCTATAAAAGATAACCATGACAACACCAAAGTTAGTTCGTTTTCTCAGTTATATAAATAAAACATTAAAACCGTATAATTAAGGGTTCATTCTATTTTGTTGCACAGCGGAAAATGGGCCAACAAAAAAGCCCAATAATTCACCATGGTCAATTAGACCAGTCGGAAAAAGAATCCACGGCAAATAAATTGTCCACATTCCAAAAACGTGCCCCTCTCAACTGTAATTATAATTAACTTTAGTTTTTAGCCACTGCGAACCAAAAAGTGATTAAAGTAAAAAAAAAAAAAATCTACTAAAAATTACAAGGACCATTAGTGGCCCACAAAAGGGGGATTTATGAAATGTTTCATGAATGATGTTCGTATCTAAAAATTGGCAGGGGCCAGCTGAATCCATGGCAAGGACATGAAGGTATTCCCCCTACCCAAAATATATAATAAGTGGAAAAACGTTGCCGCTAAAACGGCGAAACATCGCCAGAAATTAATGCGCCACAAATCCCCCTGGAACCATAAACCCATGGTTCAGCCCACTTAGTATTTAAAGAAAAGACTTACTTGAAAAGTCCATATTCCATACACCAGTTATTAGACACATGCTACGTAACTTACAGATTCAAAATCAAATATCCAAATCTAGGAAGCCCAATTTTATGAACCAATTTATGCCATCCTCATCAGTAAGCATAATAGAGAAAAAAAAACATCATCATTGGCTAATGATGGTTTGACACCATTTTTCTCTTACATCCAAAATACAAACTCCATAAATTATTATTTTATTATAACATTTTGCTTTTATTATTTTAATAATATTTTACTATAAAATGTGGTTATTAAGTGAATGTAGGTTAAATTCCAAAATGTAATAACACCATTGCACCATTATCGTGCAGTGCAAAGCAACTCTATCCACTACTTTGGTTTTTAACCAATTGACTGCTGTTGACCACAGGATTATGGTGAGACGCGTGAGCGTTTGTTCCCTCAATCATTTTATGATCAACGAGTGTCACTTGAATAATTTTTTTATCAATAAATGAAGCAAAAATAATTAACTTCCACAGTTTACTATGAATAACAAGTGGGATTATCTGTGCAATCAGTGCTCTTTTGCAGGCTTGAGGTAACTGGCCAAAGTTTCGATATAGAAAAAACGCAAGTAAATGGCACATAAAAAGTCCATAGAAAAAGAGAGTAAAATTGAATAAAAAGCACATACAGTTTTTGGTTTCATTGAAGAAACATCTCCAACACTGCTCACTTCCCTACCAAAGTCTCGATCTTTGGAGAAGTCCCTGTTCAAGAAAGAAAATAAAGTCACTAAAACAATAACACGTATATATCCATCGTCGGAGGTTTTTTGTTAGTTATTTTACGAAAACATAGCAACGCATTTCTTTATTTTTGGGGGCTGACAATAATCATAAATTCACTCTAGAATTATAAAAAAAAAGTCTACTAATGTGACACGTATATATCCAGCGGAGGTTTTTCGCTAGTTATTTTACGAAAACATAGCAAGGCATTTCTTTATTTTTGGGGGCTGACAATAATCATAAATTCACTCTAGAATTATATAAAAAAAAAGTCTACTAATTTGAAACACTGATGGTGTGTTAAATATATGGTGGGAGGTAAATGTCTTAAATGTTGCTATTTTAAGTAATTGACAAATAAAGGTGAATCAAACTTCTTAACAATATCAGATCATGGAAGCTAGCCATCAAAAAGTGATTGCCCGTACCTTTCACCCCGCCTCTCATTTTCCCGCTTCCGCCTCATATCAACTTTACGGGCCTCAAACTCCTCTCTACTCATAACTGGGTGTGGAACATTCATTCCCATACCGAAGTCAGCAAGATCCCTGAACATAAATTATTGCATTACAATTAGACATTCTAAATACCAATACATCGACATTGGATTCGATAAACATGCAACCAAATTCAACAGAAGTTTCAAACTACAACTCTCAAATCCCTCCTTCACAATAAAAATACATGGACCTGTTTGGTAAATTTCTCCATAAGCACTAAGAGAATCAAATAAGAAATGTGAAATAAATTTATCATGAGTTAAAAATCAACTTATGTATGAATGAAAAATCATCTCTTAGAAAAGCTAATATGAGAAAGCATCAACAAATTAACTTATGGAAAAACTTATTTCATGTTTTCCTTCTTATTTTTCTATCTTGCAATTACTTATGAATAAGTTCCCAAAAAGAATATCCATGATGTCCAGGACATGTTTCGGTTGTGAGCATGAGAGAAGGAAAGTACCGAATTTCAATTTTAAAATAACTAATAATATGTACCTATGAGGCGGAACAACAGGCATCATGTAACCTTGCATGCCAAATGGGTCTTGTGGCATACCCCCTGCAAATGGCATGTCCAAGGGGCCAAGACCATAGCCCATCATTTGCATTGGACCCCCATATGGTGCCATGAATCCATCCATTGGTTGCATGCCATTCCAGTATGAATTATAGCCTGGAGGTGGACCCATTGGCATCATGTAGTTTTCAACCCCAAAGTCATGTGGGGTTTTCCACTGCAAATCTGCAAAATAAATAAAAAATTATTTCAAATTATTAGAAACAGTCAGTATGTACCTCAACCACTATACGATGTCATGTCACTGAATCCAGTAAAAACATTTGCTAATACAGATATTCATGTCACAGAACTGCAGATTTACCATTTGGGGGCAAACGGACTTTCTTCTTCTTCTTTTTCTTTCCTGAAACGTTTAAAATACAAATAAATCATCCCCCACAAGTGAGAAGATTTTGTCATCTAAATCATACTCGATGTCAATAGGTTGCAAGAATATATATTACCAGCATCAGTAGGAATCAATTTCTGCTGCACTTCTTCCTCAACCTGCTGAGTACTCCCTTGAGAGGCTGGTTCTTTCACACTGATAGACTCATGAGTAGCTTCAGATACATCAGCAACTCTGAGGTTCCTAACTTGCTCTGAGGTCTGCAGTGGAGCAGAAACAGCCTTTTTATCATCAACTGTTTCCAGTATATTTGTTGCTTTCTCATTAATAGGTGAAACCTTTAGTTCTCCCTTGGAGGCGGCAGATGAAGTTGGGGATGGAATCTTAGGCTGAGGACATCGGGCAGACTCCATATCTGAAAACTCAAATTCATAAACAAAAATGTAAACATTGGCACAATGATAGACAATAATAGTTCAAAAGAAATCACGATAGTTTCAATAACCTTGAACTTGAAAAGTGCTTCCAGCATTTTCAGCACTGCTATTGCCAGACTCTAATATACGATTGATGGTATCTCTTAGTGTCTTATTTGGTAAGAGATCATCAGCAAGAATATTTGTTGCACCACATACACAAACAGATTTGGAGATAATGTAGTCCCTAATACCTGAAGAATTTTTGGAGTAACATTACAAAACTTCAAAAAAGGACTTTTAAGCAATAGCTTCAGAGAAAGAAATAACAGAGAGAACACTATGTAAAATGTTCTGTACTTGGATAATGAGCAACAACTATAAACTAGAGAAACATTACCACAATTTACAAATTCTGAAAACAACAAATACAACAGATGAATTAAAAACCTACATCTGTCACAAAAGCTTTTGAAGCAACACTTGCTTGTCAGTACAGCATCTTTCATGACATTACTACACAAGGGACAGTGGAGCTCAGGTGGTAGGTCCCCAATTGAACGCGTTGATGGCAACCCTTCTATTTCTTTCTCAAAAGCAGCCCTGTTGCAAGGTAAATATTAAACTAAACTTCATGCCTACATATGACAGAATAGACAAGCATAATCGAGGTGAACTTACTCATTTGGTTTCAAGACTGCTACTGAGCCATTTGGTAAAGCATAGGAACCTTGTGGATTTACCATCAGCATGGATCTTGGAATACCAGTAGGTTGCTTGACTTTTCTCATGTCATAATTTGGGTCACCATTAGTAGGGCAATGCTGAATAAAGTGTCCTAGACAAGAGTGATTTAAAAAAAAAGTAAGCAAAGAAAACTGGCAATGCTGTGCAGCAATTCACTAGAAGAGGGTGATTAGAAAGTTCAGAATCATCAACCTACCAGGCACCTTGCATCTGTGACATACATAGCCTTGTGGAGGTGTTTTCCGCTCCATCCCTGCCATACCTCAACAATTAAATGAGAATTAGTTGATCAGCAAATTAAGGTTTGTATCATAAGCAGCAAATATATGGATATAGAATAGGCAAAGAGAATCACCAAAACCACGACCACCCCCCATCCGTCCACCTGTACCCCTTCCAAAGCTTCTACCAGTGCCAAAGTCTGAACCTTGACTGCATGCCAAAATTAAAAAAAAAATAAGAAAAATATCAAAGCCAAAATGAATATGTTTTCACAAAAACAAAAACACATTTGGTTGCATAGAAAAAAAATCTCCAATAGGAATGAGGATACCAAAGGCTATATTAGAATTCATAGAATGGTGGGATGTGGAATGACATTAGTTGCCATTGATTTTTAGGGTGAAATAGAATGGAACCTGATGTAGATTATTCCATCCCATTTCATTATCCACCTTTATTTTATCTTCCCTCAATCCACTGATTTTGAAGGTATGATATGCACTTAACATATTGGTAATGATCTTCTTACAATTCCATTCACTTATGATTCCTTGAATAATAAAAAGAAAACTTTCTACATTCAATTTTATTCCATTATGCTCATTCCCACTCATTCCATTCTCCCCATCATTAGGTATCCTAACATGGTATTAGTTTGGAAGGAAAAAACTTGGAATAACTATTTCAATACAAGTTTTTCAGAGTTAAGGAATCCCATTTCCCTCTTGAAGAGAGGTAAATACCCTTTTCTTGCAGGTGGAAAAGTTTATTATCATTACACACACTTCTTTCCATCTTGACATGACTCCATACATCAAACAACACAGCTAAGGAAAGGAGAATACTGTACTCACCGTTGCCAATCCAGGGCTGGAGTATCAACAAAGGCTTTAATCTTACTGTCTTCATCAGCTTTGTTAGGTGGAGGAGCCTCTGGAATTAAGTTGCTTGGTTGAACGGGCACTTGATCAGGAATTGTATACAAATCATTGCCAAATTCATCCCAGTCTGAATCTTCAGGCTGTCAAGTGGTATGAAGAGGTCAATTTCAAAGGGATTGGATTGAATTGTTTATAAAAGACAAAAAGAAATAGGAAAGGGACTGACATATTTCATGGCAGATGCATCTTCAGCTAGGAAGCTTCTGTTTCCAGGTTCAGATTCCACCACCTTAATTTCCACCTTTTGTCTGCAAAAGAACAAAAGAAAGTTGCAACTCCAGACAAAAAATCATCTCAAAATAACAAATAACAGTGTAGTTTCTGGTTGTGGCATTATACACATATTGATGAGTGGGAGTTTTTAAAAAATTACAGACACAATGACTGACTACTTGTGAAAAATTCAACAACAGTAATGAGATTTAAGGTTTGGGATAGTACTCTATTTCAGTAACAATTGGTAAACGTGGCCGTCCTGGAACTCGGCGAATTAAGACTGAGGTATTTTTAGGAATCAACATTTCTTCATCAAGATATTCTGAAATTCCAAACAGACAACTATAAAATACTGTAAAAATGTCATTCAACAAAAGCCTACTATATGAACTACCATACTGATTTCGCAAAGTTGAGCACCTGTAATTGAAGCCTAAGTTTATCTTAATACCCAGATCAACACTCCATGCCCTTTAAATTTTAAGTAGTTTTATTTTTATTGTTAATTTTTGTAGGAAAGTGAGTAAGGTAAATTTCAGCTCAAACTTATTTCAGTTTTTTGACAGAAAAGGTCACAAGACTAGTAAAAATTTGTAATCGAGGAGGCACAGGATAAATACTGCGAGTTTATCCAAGGAGAGCCCTCCTCAAAGCTAAAGAATATGCAACACATTCATTGGTTAAATTTATAATTAAGCCCGAATTAAAATAAAAGACTAAAACCCACACTCATATTATCGCCCCCAAACCACTAGTTAAAGAGAATAGTTTAATCAAAATCAGAACCAACCTTCATTGGTCTGGGCGTTGGTGACCACAAGGTCGAAATCAGTACCCCTCCCTAAATGCTTGGATTCAAATATTTTTTCTTTCAATGTACCAACAGAGATGAAAGGACCGTCCATGGGAATTGAATCATAATCTCTTGCACTCTTAAATTTATAATACACCGCCATGGTATATTTCTCTTTCTATCTATAAAAAAGATTGTCTTAGAACCAATATAATAACAAAAGACGATAATCAAAGGGCATCTGAAATAATAAAAAAAATGGCCCTCATATTAAAACTAAATGAAAATCAAACAGTACAATATAACAAAGCTCTTTTTCTTTCTCTTCTCTTTACTTTTTCAGTTTTTCCCCTCAACTTGCAGATTACTAAGGTTAAAATCGAACAAATCGAACCACCACAACAAGAAGATTTCACTTTCACTTCAACAATTCTTCACGAGCAACGGGATGGCGAATCTTCACTTCGTCAGAAAAATTCGACCGCACTCGGAATCCAAAGAATCGAGATTCCGTCCAAAGGCTCGGTATCAGAACAATAAGATCGTTATCAAACGATCGAGGCTGCGAATCAGACGAATCCGGTGAAGCAAAGCCCTCCAAAAATCAGAAATCCGAAGAAGCCGCGGCAACAGTTAGGACAGAAAAGTGCAATCGAATCAAATAGATGAACAAGAAGATTCGTTCCTTCGGTGGATAGCTCGAGTCGAAGAAAGCGCGTTGAGATTCGTATCGAATCTCAGCGATGAGCGGCGCCGGAAGCTTCGAGTGCGAATCGCTATGAACTCATCCTCCTCCTCGCGACGGTTGAAACGACCAATAATCTGGAGCGATTTGGGACAACAGCGAAGCGGATCGGAGATCGATTGTAGAGAGAAGAAGATAGGTTTGGAGCGATTGAAAGTGCAGGATGAGGCTAGGGTTCGGTTGGGTTGGATGAGAGAAGCGGGAGTGGGAAAAGGAGCAAGGGAAAGAGAAATGGGTGTGCGATTGTGGTGTGCTTTGGATGGGATGCGGGTTTGAGATTTTGGGGATTTCACAGACAAACAAACCTAGAAATAATGCCTGGTTTTTATAACTTTAATGAATCAAATCAATGAATGGATTCCTTTGCATTTCCTAATTACCACTCTTAACTTCCCTTCTTTCAATAAATCTTTTTTTTTAAATTAGCCAAAATCTTTTAAATCAAGATATAATCTTTTAAAACATATTTTCTTGTTTGGATCAAACAAAATCATTGAATATATAATATTATCTGTATTTATCTAACCTATCTAATCTTTATCATGTGATGTTAACATATTTAGTTTATGACACGATTTCTTTTATTTTCTTATTATTTTTTTAATTTATATTTGTTAAAAAGATTAAAAAAACTTCTCGGACGGAAAAATATTAAAAAATAAAGCAATTTTTTTCTTTGTAAATTAAAATTAATTATTAATGTATGAAAGTTATAGGAAAGAGTTTGTATAAATTAAATAATTTTAGTTTTAAAAAATAATTAATTTTAGTTTTAAAAAAATTATTTAATTTTATAATTTTTTTTATAGAAATTCGTTGATACATTATCTAATTAACAAAAACAGAAAACATTATACAAGATTTTAAAAGAAAAATAATAAGTAAATTTGTATACAAAAATTAAGATATCATCTTTGATCCAATCTAATGAATTTTTGTTCGTTGTATGTTTTTTTTTTAACTTTTCTATCTTTATTTAATTTAGGATTCAAATTCAACTTAAATTTAAACACAAATCACACCATGAAAAGAAACCGAATTAAAATTGAAGAAATTGAGCACAGAGCTTGAATTTGTGAAAATACTCACCAATAGATTTAAAGATTGTAATAATTTGAAATTGTGTTTGTTACCAAAGCAATGCGACGTGAAACAAAGAAGAGAAGACAAATTTATGAAGTTTTCTTTTTCAAAAATTTCTAACTTGTAGGAAATTTATAAGAAAAATAATAAAGAATACATTTATAATATATATATATATATATTTACATTTTGAATGTGAAAAATAATTAAAATAATAATATTGTGAGATGTAAGATAAATGTAGGAAAAAATTGGATTGGGAATTTATAATAGTACAAATGTAAAGTGAGTTTTTTTCTTACTCTATTTGTCTTTTTTTATAAGTTTTTCTACTTTTTAGTGTCTTTGACATTCTCAAGAGAAATACCTATAACTATACTCTGACGTTCAATGTATTCCAAGATGTGAGTGAAAAATAAGATAGAAATACTCATTTATTTATAATGTTTGTGTTGGACCTTAACGTTTGTGTTTGACCTTAACGGTGTGGATAATTAAATTGGGTCCAAATATTTTTTAATCATAATTTATGTAAAATATTATAATAAAAGTTAAAAAAAAAAAATCTATTAAATATTTTATTCATATTCTACCAAGTTGTTTGGGATTGTTTTCATGATTTGATTATCTTTATAAAATCTACTAAGCTCTAGATAAATTATTAAGAGAGAGCTATAGAAGATTATTGTCCACGATATTTTTTACTTTTATTTGTTATAGTTGAGGAATTTATTTAGTCAAAATTTTATTTAATAAATGATATTATTATATTATACGTCAATAAAAATAAGACTTTATTTTCTTTAACAACTTATAATTTATCAGATTTTATTTTAGAAGATAAGATTTTATCTTATATTTAGAAAGAGATATAAATTTTATCTTAAAAAACCGTTAAGTTGTTTTGCACTTGAAAATAGTGGACAAAGACGAATTATACTCTATTATATTCTGTCATCTTTCATGCTTTATTATTTATTTGTTTTACTGTTTAAAAAATTATAATTTTCTTTTAATAAAACAATTCAATTTAGTCTCGTTTTTACGTAATTTCACAAAATATAATCAATTCCGTTTTGTGAAAAATACAAACACATGATGTAGCCAAATACTATACTTCATCGCAAGATGGAAGATAAATATCTCACTGAATATATACATTTAAGAAAAACAATTGAAAATTTATTATAGCTTCAATTAGAGATCAGCATCCTAAATCCTAATATGAAAGAAAAAACGTCTGTCTAACAGTTTAATAATATAATTAATGCTTTAAAATATATTATAAATTTGATATAAAAGTTATGAGTATATATTTATTGAATGGGCAATGCCTCAAAATGCTATAAATTTTATTTGGTATTATTTTATCCAGTTTGGTAATTCAAAATAAATTTTTAATTTATATACATTCATCCGAAATAGAAAATCAATTTCTATAAAATATCTATTTAAGTATCAACTTGTATAAACATTTATTCATATATATATATATATATATATATATATATATATATATATATAAAAGTACAATCATAATAAATTTTCAAATCAACCGTTCTTGAAAATAAATATGTTAATTTAATAAACTACTCCATCTAGATTAATCATAATGATAAGATTATAAATGTCATAACTCATCACTATTCCATATAAAACAAAATAAGACACACATAATTTTAATCGATAAAATAATAAAATAGTTCAATCTTTCATTTAAATTTAAAATTTGATTTTTTTATAATTTTTTTATTATAAGATAAATTTAAACTGTTTATTTCTAATTTTGTGTTATTTTAAAAAATTTAAAGAGATATATTTAGTGAAAAGGATTAACCTTATTTCTATTTTTTTTTAATTAAAATATTTTATTCATTTACTTTGTTTTTATTTAATTTTTATGGAAACTATTAACAAATAAAATCACTTATAATTAGTGAATAGTAACATGTTACTATTAGAACTTTTAATATGGACAAATTATTAGGTACACATCTAAAAAAGAGTCATTTTTAAAAAAAAATTCAAAGTATTATTAATATTTTTTTAGTTGTGAATATTTTTTTAAAAGTTTTTTTTTAGATGTGACTATTTTTTAAAAGTTTTATTTATTTATTTTGGTTAATGTATTTATTTTATTTAGTTTTTATTTGATGTATTTATTTTATTTAGTTTTTATTTATTTAATTTCTATGTATTTATTATTTTATTTTATTTAGTCTTTGTTTGGTGTATTTTTTTTTTCATTTTATTTATTTACTTTTTGTTTGTGTATTTATTTTAAGTTTTTGTTTAGTGTATTTATTATTTTATTTTATTTAGTGTTTTTTTTTAGTATATTTATTTCATTTAGCTTTTTTTGTTTTATTATATTTTATTGTAGTTTTTAGTTTTTATTTGTAGTTTACGTAGTTAGTTTTAAAATGTTAGTTAGTTGCAGTTATAAGTTTCTGTTTTATTTTTCTTTTAGTTTTATAATTTTAGTATTTATGTATTTTTTATTTTAAGTAAGTTTTTATTTTTATTTTTTATTTTTTTAGTTTTTATTTTCTGAATATTTTTCTTATTTTTTAAAAATTTTATAGTTTTATTATTTTCTGTTACTTTATTTTAAGTAAGTTTTTGTTTATTTTATATATTTCTTATACGTTTATTGTTTTGTTTTTCTTTTATTTTCTTTTCTTTATTTTAAATTTTATGTTTTTCGTTATTCTTTTATTTTTTTTTAAAAAAAGTTTTTTTCTTTATTTTAATTTTTTTTTTTTTATTTTTTTCTATTTATTTTAAATTTTTTGTTTTTCTTTTATTTTTAAAAAAATATTTTTTCATTATTCGATTTTTGTGTTAATCCTGGTTTTAGTTGTCTTATGATATATGATGTAACAACAAATTTTTAAAAATTAATTGTAATTAGATTTAGAAATTGAGAACACAAACCCGAAAAAATAAAAATAAGAAAAGAAAAAGAAAGCAAATAAAAGTTAGAAAATAAACTTTAACCAAGTCCACTTCTCACAGAGATAATTCAAGAAGAAAATAACATGATTGACAACCACCACCTAGAATAACACTTGTTAAATTCTATGGAAGAGTAGAGTTTGATGATCCAGTATCACACAAAAATTGGGTAGTTAATAATCAAAAGGTGAAACCTTATTTAGGTGATGAAAAGAATCATCATAATGATTTTGTTGATGGAGCTATAAGAAAATATGCGTCAAGCTATCTGCCACGCCTGCTAGGATACAACCATTATTTTAACTATTATGTTTTATTTTTGTGTGTTTTGTTTATTTTTTGTTAAAGTTGTGTATTATGTGGTGAAACCAGGTTTGATGATATAGATCAACGAAAAAGTATTATTTAATTAAAACATGCTTTCTTGTTATTTTTTCCATTTTATTTAATTTGTTTATTTTTTTTAGTTGTTTATTTGTTTATATTTTTTGTTTTATTTTATTTATTGAGTTATTTTTTCTAGTTTTATTTTGTTTTTAAATATTATGGTGAGAACTAGAATATTATTTTTTTAATGTTGAAAAATATTTTAAAAGAGTTTCTAAAGAGTTTTAATAATATATGAGCTAAGAGTGTGTCATTCGATGTTAATAAAATATTTGGATTTTTAGTACCATTGCATTAATTGATTTTATATATTTTTTTAATTTAAATTTTTTCAATCCAATATAATAAATTTTTAAATAATTTAATTCATCATAATAATATATTAATGGTATAATATAATAATAATAGTAATAATAGAATATATTTTTCTTCTATCTTTCATTAAACTTTTGTAAGTATTATAATAATAATAAAATTATTCTTAATTATATTATAAAATCAAATTTCTAATTATACTAAATATTTTCTAAAATTTATTTATACTGTTTTTTTTTTCTATTTTGTTTTTTCTTTCAAATCAAATTAAAATTAATCTCAAAATTTTAATTAATTATCTTAAATTACTTTATAATAATTGTTTACTTGTTTATTTTAAAAACCTTCCTTCCTGTTTAAGAAAATTGTGAAGAATGGAAAAATAGTTCGAAATTCAAGTACCAGGTAATTTTCAACTTGTTTCTTTCAAGTACCAGGTAATTCTGATCTGGTTTCTAACGTTGGAAACCAGTTGAAAATTCTACTCTCCTGGAGCTAAATTCTGATTGGAGAATAAAGTGCGCAGGAGTGTATTTAGAGATTTTTTTATTTTTTTTGGAGTTTATTTTTATTATTTTGGTAAAAGTAACTTATTCTGTTATAGTGTGACATTGGATTTGTTCCATACATGTTTTTCTTTCTACACGTACATAAAAAAGTCAGATGTGTTTGTTTTTAATCCTTCCGAACAATAAAATTAAGAAACTGAATAATCCAAAATATCACAAGGACGAAAATGTTGTTAAAATCTAACAAATCATTTTAATAACAATAATATTACTAGGATTTTTTTTTATAAATTGGACTAGTGGATCTGCCAATAAGAAATCCCCCCTCCTCCTTCATTCCTGAATCTATTTGGTAATTGGTAAAACAAGAGAAAAGTAAAAATTACAAAAAAAAAGAACGAAGTCAATTTCATACATCTGTTAATATTAACGAAGATACAATGACAACGTACGCCAGAAAAAAGAAAACTGCAATCTGCATGAAAAACTTGGGATTTTCCCTCATGTTTGGTGATGTCACCGCCCTGAAAAGCAGAAAATGAATTATATTTACAACACAAGGGTTAAATATAAAAGCATGAGAGCATGTCCAAGCAGAGGTCCATGACAGTTTTTGAACTGATATTGTGACTTTGTTTGGTCACTCGACCACAACGTTACCTAGCAATTCGTTGAGAGAGTCGATGAAAAGGTAAACTTTGTATGAACACAATGCCTGGTCCTGTTAGAAGACCTGTGACTGCATTGTCACCCTGCAATTTCGATATCATGATCATATATACCACATTCTAGAGAAAATTATGGGTGTTAGAAGAATAATGTTATAAGAAAGCGATGCATGAACATCCAAGGTAGCATTATGGTCACCGTAAGGAAAATGCTAATACATTGTATAAAAGATGGCTGTAGCCTATATCATCTTTGTCATTATAGCATAATTGCCAACTATCGAGGATATTATTGATCCATGTGGATTAGAATTTAAAGGATGTGATGGGTTAGAATTTATTGATACATGTTAGAATTTAAAAGATACTTACCCCAAACATTGTCCTTCGTGCAGGACCATTATATTTTATTTGGATATTGACTGTACTTGTCACAGCAACAATGGAAGAAACATCAACAGCTAGAACTTCACCGATCTCAAGATTTTTCTGTACAACTAACAAGAGGACCGAATCCAATAGAGCGTCCCAATGAGAAATAACAAAAGAGTACGGTGGAAAAGAAAAGAGAAAAAACTTCAAGGCAAGATCTTAATAAAATTGACATTAAAAACTACAATGATGGGAGGAGATGAGAGTTGCAAATGGAATAAGAAAAAGACTTCATGTATCAGTTTAGAAGAAAGAATACCAGATCCACCCGCTAATATGAAAGCAAGCCCTTGGCCAGATAGCTTTTGCCTCAAGAATCCCTACAAAAAAGAGCATGGTCTTAGAGGAATGATTGGAGGCATGCATGACAAGGAGACCTGCCTAACTGGTTTGACAAAACATTCTTCACCTATTTTACAATGCCATTTTTTGTAATTATTATTAGTGACTGAAACTGAAAACAAAAAATGTTTTCTCAAACAAACTAAAAGAACTCCTAACTTCTTCGAAATCTCTTTCCAGCAGAACACCTCTAATATTGAATGAAATATGGTTATAATAAGTTTCAGGGGTTATGCTAAGGAAATAAAATTGGAGAGTCATTGTTGGGAAATAAAACATGTTTTACAATCTAAATACTAAAGTCATTTATTTCCTTATTTTTTCCAATATAAACTTTAATTTTTATCTCCATAACATCAATTTTTACTGAAAAGAAGTGGTAAACAAATTTTAGGCTGAAGTTAAGATAAAAGTGGGAATTTTTATCAAGAAAGGAAACATTTACTACATTTGAAACACAAGATTCATTTATTTCCTAAGGGCTTATGCCTAATAAAACTGTAAATTTTAGGGACATTGAGGAAAATTATTAAAAAAAATTCTCAAACAATAAATGGTAGATTTATTAAGTGGATATAATAAACAAATGAAATGAATGCAAATGCAACCTAAAAATATCGATTATGATTATGAACAAGAAGATCCGTCAATAGACAAGTAATGCATACTCCGAACATCTCTTATGTTGCGTTCTCGACTATATCTTTTGGTACAAAAGGAATTCAATGTAGCATTGCAGCCTACATAGACTGTACATCTCGCAGTGCAAAAACAATGTCCAATTTTGTAATATATCAAAATAAAATAATACTAAAAAAGGAAAACTACGTTTGCTGCAATGCATTTGATACCAAGTTAGTAACAAAGACTAATAATAATGGGAAACATCCCAAATATCTCACCTCAGCACTAGCAACAATATTTCGTCCCCTCTGATCAACTATGTTGCTAACCTTCACATCATTGACAGAGCAAAGAAAAGCATCTGGCTACAGAGTGCAGAAAAATTCAAAAGAAGGTTATTTTGTATTCTGTTTCTCAAATTTAAAAGAAAGTTCAACAAACAGTAAACCTATAGATCAAATTTTAGAATCGAAAATCAAATTTAACTTCAAACAAATAGGTTATACCTGACACAAAATCTCTCCATTGAACATTGCCAAATCAATCTGTATTTGTAAAAGTAACAGACAAACATAAGCATATATATAAAAGAGAAATCCAGTCATATTTAAACCAATATGTACTTCAAATGATGAATATTGAGACTCAAAACAAGGGTAGCAATAGTTTGGAAAGGCACACAAATACAAACCGGAAGAATTCTTGCAAAATATGGCGCAGCAATTCCAACAAATCCATCGCTTGGTCCCGAATTGTGAAGAACAATGCTAGTTATTGTTTTTCCAAATAACCACTGCCATACACCTACTTCATTTTCTGGAAGGTAGGCATTTTCCATTTCAATGGTTCCAGACATAAAGCACATGGAACCTACAATTAAATAGCATACAGGTTACATTAAAATATTGACAGGTGTGATCCACAAATTCTAACTTGTTGAAGTTAGTTATGTACACATACAGACACAGATGTTTGGCGAATTTATTGCCAAATTGGTAGCAATATACATTAAAAAATATCATAACGAGGACTACTAGGAAAACAACAAAGGAAATTATGTGCACAGCTCCACTCCCACAAAAATTTACTTATAGGTAACTCCCTACTTTATGATACTTCCCTCTAGAAGAATTAGGGAGAGATAAAACAGTGACAAACATGCTTAACCAACAGGTCATAAAGAAATTTATGAACAAGGGATTTAATTATTCATTTTTCAAAACACCTTTCAGTATTACATTTACCAGGTACTTAAACTATTTGTGAAAAATAATAACACACATGATTTACTATTAGCTAAAATTTGTTACAAATCATAAATTATGTGGGTAACTTCTTATTTAATGAACCTCACTCCTAATATTATAGTTTTTAAAAAAAAAAAATTAATAATAAAGAATGTGTAAAAGGGTGTATTGCTAGTACTAGTCAATATTTTAAGAAATCTAAAACAAAAAAATATGATTCAATATTTGCAAACCAAATACATCAGTTATTTCATCCACAATTCATGTGTAAGAGTCATGACCAGTTGGAGTGGGGGGGTTAAATTACGCGGCCTTATCCCCACAATCAGATGTTTCCGGGATTTAAACCCATGACCTCCAAGTCATAAGGCAGCAACCTTAGTGTTGCACCAAGGTTCACCTTCCATTGCAATGTTCATTATTATCTATAAATCATGTTTATATCAGTTTCATATTCAAGAGCATGGACTTAATATTAACAATTCAAAATGAAAGCAAAAAAATTTCATTTGATACTTTGAAAAGAAAGATCATCAAGGAAAAATTCAAAACCAATGAATAAAAGTTCCCAACAATTTACCAGGCTTTGCTATGATTCTTTCCTGTGGCTTCAACATTATCTACATTTGCAAGAACCAAATGGAGAATGATAATACAGTAAAGAGACAATATATAAGAAAGTTTCCAAAGCATTGACATTTTAAACTTTAGATCGTCACATATACCTGAACCACTTGAGCTTCACCCCCTAAAATTTGAAAAGGTATGATTGCATCTTGTGGGCTCTAAACAGCAAAACATGGAAAAAAAAACCTTGATAAATAATGCTTACAAGCAAAATATATGAATAAATATACTGAGAAACCTTCCTTTTTCTTAGATTTGTGTGTTAGAATATCTACAAAGCTTTTCCATTATCTAGCACCAGTTATGCAGGCTTTTTGTGTGGTTAACTTGTTATATTCATAGCTAAAAACAGTATGCATTCATAATAAAAGCATTGTACATTCCTTAAAACTACACCAAACATCAAAGCAAAGGTTTTTTGTCATTTTGTATATTCAACAGGAGTTTTGTTAGTTCCACAGCGCGTGGACCAAAGGAGCAAATTATTATGATCTTGGACTCAACTAGACTTTGTCAATCATACAATGCAGACATCGTATCAAATTAACTAAGTAGCAACCTCAATTGCAAAAATGTTATTTAAATACACAAATTGATCTTCTAGAGTACTCCAAATTCATAAATTACAACTCTAGTTGAGAAGTCATCAATGCATCTAACATATTAATTTAAAATTCAAACTTAACTAAGCTGTTCTAGAATCAAGACTAACAGAATAAGTTGATTGAAAACAAGGGAAGTTAAAAAACAATCTGTTATCAAGGACAAAAATTGATGCAAGTACCTGATAAACATAAGGCTGAAAAGGTGTTGAGAAAAACGGTGCAGCCATAGCTGGGGCACAGGGGTTACTCTGAACTTACTGGAGACAAAGACAGCCAACTGGAAACATAACCAGGAAGAAATCAAACGAAGTTTTATTCAATATCTTATTTGAATAATTCTCATGTCTGGATACAAGATTCAACTCAACACTTGAAAATTCAATATTACTAACTAGGCATTCATCTTATTGTTATTTTATAAATTTATAAATGTGTAGAGAGGTTTAATCATAATGACCAATGTTGTCAAACTTAAGAACTTAAGAGTTCGCATAAATTTAAATTGGAAACTTAACTTGCAAACTCATAAGAGTATACCAGAGTCCACCCTAACATAAAAATAATATTTAAAGAACCACAAGATACATATATGCAAGAACATAAACCTCTTACAGTAATAATTCAACATGAGAAAAATTATAGTATAACAGAGAACAGAATAATATACTTCTAAGTAACAGCAAACAAAATAATGAGAAAAACCAAAATATATTACAACAGAGAAAAGAGCCAACAAAATATAATTAAAAAATATACTACAACGGAGAACACAGCCAAAACATGGAACAACCACTTTTTTTTAAACGAGACAGAATGGGTCCTAAAAGAAAAAAAAGATGGGTTTGAAGGTAAAATGGCGAATTGTAAGAGAGATGATGTAGAAAATTGTGAAATTGGGCTTGGACTTGGAATTCCGAATAGGTGATCTCGATGAACTTTATATAAGAATAGGTGGAATCGTGAGAGAAACGAACTTCAACCCATCATGTTGTACCTTGTCTTCAATTTGCAAATGACAGATTCCATTTAATGCCAATTCTTGATTGATGACATGGATGGCTTTGAAGGAAAATAGCAAACTTAAGTTTCTGATTTAGTGTGCCTTAAAACAGAGCGACAATGTGTCATTTTGGACCAAAACTGTAATGCCCTTTTCAAGTGACGAAATAGCTCCTGAAACTCACAGGTCCAACTGAGCCTGCACAGAAACAATCCTGGGAGCATTCTGGCTCGATGGAGGCTGATTGGAATTAACACTCGATTTTGACAACCTTGATAATGACAGTCGTTATCTTTCTACTAAAAATATTCAATAAATAGCCAAAACTTATCATTCCCTCTGCATTAGGAGGTTTTGCACCCCAAACAAACATCTTACATTTGGTTCTTATTCTTCAAGACTAAACAAAAAAAGGCTCTCTTTTTTCCTCCAAACAACTCCAAAGGAGAAATAATCACGTGTTATTGTTGAATTATTGACATATAAAAATGTAAATTATCACTTCAATAGCAAAGCATTGCACTAATGACCTAAAGTTAAGAAGGACACGAGGGAACATGAACGTAACCAAATAATCATTGAAATTCAAAATCTTAGCAAGATTTTAAATTGCAGACTACATCAAGTGACGCAGCCCCACTCCACTGGCCACTTAAACCACGTCAAGCTACGATTGCAAACAGCACCCAGTCACATCCAGTGAAAACCCTGTGGACAAGTGAAAACCCTAAATCCCAAAAGCACCTCCCTACAAGTGTATTTCTATTAGATGATCTAGCCCACTGATCCACCCACTTGAGCATTTTCATCTCACTTCCCTGATAATAGTTGCTCAGAACCATGAGAATTACGAAGTACCCATTAACATACAGAACTTACACATACTTTTCCATTGGGGTGAAAAACAAAACTAATACATAACAAAAACTATACACCGAAAACAAAGGATGCACCTGATTCAACAAGACCGATGAAAGAAAAATCCAATGTTGTGCCACTGCAGTAGCTGCAGCACCTTTATACGGAAGACCTACTCTCAATTAAATCCTTGAGACAAATATCGTAAAAGTATAAAACAAAACCCCCATTGAAATTAATAGTTAATGGAGGGACTAAAAAATGAAGAACAACATATGCAATTGAATATTGCAGAGATAAATATCCAATTGCAAATTATCTTTCGAACCAACTCACTGAATAATAGTTTGAGCCCACCCGAACACGGTCTCAGATCTGGTTGATTAATTGACTTCCACGCGCAAGCGGGTTTGATTCAGAGAAACATGATGCATTGTGTTATGGGGGTTCTGGTGTGTTATGCATTTATTTTCTCTTTTTTTCAATCCAGAAGAAAAAGACTTTTTTCTCCTCTGCCGGTGACTGTATTATAGCAATTTATGGGGTACACGTGTCTTTTATTCTGATGTGGCTTGTTTCTATTGCCTAGAGTGGTCAATCTTGTAGTGAGGTCAATTGCTATTGGTTAGCGTGATCAATATCGCAGAAAATGCACTGTTTTTTTACCCGGTAATTATATAAATAGGGATAGTTTCATAATTATTATTTATGGGAATTATAACAATCCCACAAGTATCTTTTGAGATTCAATTAAATTTCACAAGTCCTAATTGGGATTTTAAAGTGATCTTTATAAAATTTATCACAAATTTTTTAAAAATTATAAAAGTAGATAAATTGTGTTTGAAAATTACTAATTTAAAATAAGAAATTATAAAACATGAATTCTATAGTAAAAATATAAGTTATGTTTTCAATATATAAATTTGATTTTTTATTTTTTAATAAAATTTTATATTTAATATACAATTTTAATTTTTATATTTTATTTTATTTAATAAAATCATGTTCTTAAATCTTAAACAATGTTAGAGAAAATATAAGAAAACAAATATAATCATGGAGAGTGGTGACATTCCTTTTATTAATGTTTTCAATGATTATCGATCACTATAAAGTTATATAAATTTATTTTTATTTTACATTGTTAATGTAAATTGGGGGGTTTTTCATTCTTCTTCAGTCATCCAACTTGAGGGGAAGTCATGCCTGTGACTTTTAAACAAAATAAAATAAAACAAATTTTAAAATTTAAATTAAACATCTGATTTTGTTAAAATTAAAAAGAAAAAAAAGCTAAAATCGCTTAATTAAAACATGAATTCTATTTTAATGTAAAGTCATGTTTTAAAAATACTATTTCTTATTTCTGAAGTTTTTTTAAACACGACTTATCCTGTAATTTTAAATTTTTTATTCATTTTAATAAATTTTAAAAAAATACTAATTTCATGAAAAAAAACTCATAATTTATTTTCGCAGATTTTAAAACAAAGTTATGATTACAAATAAAATTTTGGTTGTTAAAGTAGCAATTTAGTTTGATCAAATTTAATGTGTAAATTTGATGATTATGTGATTTATACAAAAATATGCATGTATAAACCGCATAAAAAGTTATACGAATTTCTATTAACTTTCACCAACTGAATAATTTTATTTATGTGATTCTATTATATTAGTGGAGTCAAGATTGTCACATTATATCGGGACCAGATCAATACACTATAATAACAATCCCAACACAATATTTCCTTTTTTGAAAATACTATGTTTTGATCACACTTTTACATTATTTCGCACCTCATGTAGCACATCAATATACCATTCAATCACATCGTAATTTAAATTTACAAAACAATCCAAATATATATAAAAAAAATCATTTAAAGACATAACTAAGTTACTTTAATCATATTTCTAAACAAAATTTAGATTTTTCACTAAAAAAATAAGCAATAATAAACTAGACTTTCAAAATCCAAAATAAAAATTTTAACTTTTTCTTTTTACATAAAATCTAGCTTGAGCGAGAATTTGCTCGCTTGAGCAAGAAGAGGTCTCGTTTAAGCGAAAATTCTTTTGCTTGAGCGATAATTAACCTGATAGCACCCAAAATTTCATTATAGGTCTCGCTTGAGTGATTTACTCGCTTGAACGAGAAGGGATCTGAGAGCATCTCATTTTTTTTTATTTTATTCTCGCTTGAGCGAGATATGCAGAAATTTTGCATAAAAATGTTATACCTTTTAAATCCTAAACCAACATAAATTTATAAATCTACTCAAAACACTTTAAGTGAGTCATTGAGCTAATTATATCAATCTATACATATATATGATTTCTAAATCAAAATCATTTAAAATCAACAACCAATTTTCATAAAACACTTCAATTTCAATCAATTTCCAATCTACTCATAACAATAAATTTTGCAAACAAAAATTTGGAACAGGTGACCATGTCACCCTCACATCCAGATTTTCTAGCTTAGGGTTTTATTAAAAATTTAAACTAGCTTCCTTTACTTGAACAGATGCTCACTAAGAGCTCTAAACCTACCAAAAGTTTCAAGAGTGGCTTAACCTGCACCACAAAACCCTGATAAAAAATCTAACTATAACACTAGAACTCTAAGCTAACAAAGACTAATCCTAAAGCTAAAAGAGTCACATGCGTAAACTTAGATCGAGACGAACCTACAAGTTCAAAATTTGACTCAGAGAAAAGTAAAAATGAACTTACTCTATTAGATATTATCATCGGGCAGTCTTGTAGATCTCGCTGTCAGGAGTCTAATGGTGGACTTCGATCGTCAAACTAATGAGCGAAGATGTTAGAATCTTAGAGAGAAATAAGAAGAAAAGAAAAATGAACTTATAGAAAGATAGTGATTATTTTACAATAAAATTCGAATAACTAAATTTTCTATTTATATATTGTTTTAATTTTAATAATAAAATATTAAAGTGTCATTTAAAATATATCACTTATACTTTAGAGTAATTTTCTATATCCTTACCGTCTTTGGTTCATGTTATTAATTTTTTAAAATATTAGTAATAAATATTTGTATAACATGTCTTCCAACAAGATAATACGGAATCGAAACGCATAAGGTGGATTGCTAAATTTATCCATATTGATTTTTGAATTTTACTTTACACATAACAGGAATATCTAAATCATGGCAAATTCTTCCCTAAATTGTTTTTGTTGGAGAAAACACTTGATTCCCAAATTTGCATGCTATTAGAGTTATGGAAATCAAGAAAAAATTGATTGGTGGGTGCAACTGCTATGTGAGATTTTAGAAAAAAATGCTATTGTCATATGCTCTTATAATTAATTTTATAATTATAACTTTAAATAATAAGAGTTTTTAGTCACAATTATACTAATTTAAATTTATAAAAAAAAAACTTTGAATATAATGGAAGGTCGAATTTGACTTGCGCTACAATAAGAAAAACAAAATATTTAAATAAATAAATAAAGAGAGAAACGCTGAAGACGAGTTTTACTAGAAAAATAAAAAGAAATAGTAGAAGGGCATTTTTATGGTACAACGTGGGTCTCACCTCACCTCGCCTTATTTAGTAAGAGAATTTAACTTTGATCACAAAAAAGAGTTCTTATATAATGTGTTCTTCTTTCTAAAATCAAATATAAAAGTCAGGGAAAGTAAAAGTTGACTGCGAATGGAACAAGAAGCCTTTGTTCTTGCCTTGATTCGGCAATCAGCATCGTGGAAAATCGTAACAGTAAAGCACCGCCGTTCTCAGTTTGTTAGACGTTCCCGTCAATCTACTCCGAGATCGGCGCCGGAGTTTACCAGATTCCGATACATCGTCTGAATTAGGTAAACATTATGTTCTGCTAAGTGCATCCATTTAAACCGCGCGTTCTTACAGTAATTAGCTTAATATTACTTCACTCCATGCATTATTCTCGATATTGACCTGATTCCACTTCGATTTGCATGCTTAAAAAGGAAAGATTATCGGTTAATAAGTATTACTTGATTCTTCGCGCGTAATTAGTATAATCTTTATTGTTATTAATTATTAATTTATCTTGTTTATTTCTTCAAGTGAAATAGGGATTAGAATTTGGTATTGGTGGCGCGTGAAAGCATTGAGAAATGAGATGAAGAAGATCTTCCAACAATCTGCTTTCATCCTGATTAGAGAGTTGTTATGGCGTTGCTTTGGAAACAAAGTTATTTGGCGAAGATTCTTTGTTCTGGTGGCAGTTTTGACTGTATCTGCTTTTGCGTTTCAGACGCTTGTGCATACTTGTTTAGTTCTACCTGACAGACCCTTCGGTTCTCATCATCGAACTGATTATTCATTGTTACAATCCTCTAGTAGTCCCCTACAGTCCGAGGAATCTCTCAAAGAGGGGACACTTAAAAAGGTTCACCTCACTCTTACAAACTCCGTTATTTCACCTGATGCGTCTAACAAGTTGCTCCAATCATTCTCAGTTGAGCAAGAGAATGCAGAACTAGAGTCTCGAGTTCAAAGGAAGAGTTCTGGAACTGCGAGTAAAAAGGACACAAATATTGCTGATACGACGAAAGGTGTAGTGTCTTTATCACCTCAAAGGCATGTTCCTAAGCAGGTAGAAGTTGATGACCCTGAAAACTTCTTTTTAGTTTTAAAGTATGATGCGGAGAGACAACATCAATAATTTGCTGAATGTATATGTATGTGTGTATCTATCTATCTATCTCAGAAACACATATGGCTGTTGCCACCTAACGAGGCCCTTGTGCTAGCAAAGAGAGAGATCGATCATGCCCCTGCAGTTAATGAAGATCCTGATCTTTATGCTCCTATTTTTAGGAACATTTCTGTTTTCAAAAGGTACTTAGATTTTTTTACTCTGCACACTTATTCAACTTGAATTGTGTCATAAATTGCCGGTGTTGTCTATTGTTGTCAATAAAAAGCTCCTTCAAATTGGATTCTATATGTCTCCAAAGAACAATGTAAATTTGAGGAATAAAGTTTAACTACCAAGCTTAAGTACACTGTAAGGCTTAACTAGGCAGAAGCATAAAAACAAGCATCAATGCCTAACCATATATGGTAGACGCTACCAACCATCAGTAGCATAAGCAAAATATGAGGCCTAATCACTCAAGACAGAAATAAATATTTCAATCTACTACCATGGGAAAAAGCTTCCATCAAAGCCATCTTAAGCTGCACATTAATCCTTTTCATAAAGAACCGAAACTCTGTAAGAAGACTAAAGTCAAACATGGGAGCATAATTTTAACTTACCCAAGTGACAAAAAAGAGATATCAGATAAACCATGAACATTGAAATCAAATCATGTACCTTCGAATAAACTATATTGCTGACCATTTGGTCTTTGAATGGCAATGTTTTCTTCTTCTTCTTTTGCTTCAAAGGCATCTTCAAGTGTGCAAAACGTAAGAATGAGAACAAGAAAGAGATTAAAAAACTTAAATCTAAGCACAGCCTGATGTTTCTTGAATGTATTGAATTGAAACCATAGATAGAGAGAAAAGTATAGAAAACATAAATTCATGACAGATTCTGAAGACTGTGGTAACAAGGCTTTGACTTTAGAGTTTGACTACTAGATCAACTACCTTGTCAAAGAGCCACTTAGCCTAAATTTTCTGACAATGATAATTAATAACTATAAATCATTTGAAATTGGAAGTTTGAGAAGTGATTTCAGGTTACATTAATGACTATGGTCAACTCTAATTGTCTAGTAAATATTTTGGTTGACCATGTCTAAAGTTTTAGTATCTTTTAGGGCGGGTTTAAACTGTTGGATTTGGTTACTTCGTATTTCCACTAAGTTTGCTATCTTCAAGTGAAGATTGAAGACTTGGCCAACTAGTTTAGCAATTTGATGGCTGTAACTTTTGTGTTTCGGTTATTTTCTGATGGCATCATGCATATGCAAATGGATATTGCTTTATATACAAGAAAATAATCCCTTTACTTGGTAAAATAAGCATTTGACCCTATGGTTATGGTCTTCACAACTCTTCTTTCCGAAAACTTATCATCATCAAAATGACATGAAGCTCAGTAATTGCTGATGAATGTAAAAAACATCATCTACTGTATTACAAACCATCTTAAAACAATATTGTCTCAACTTCAGGAGCTATGAATTGATGGAAATGACTCTTAAAGTATATATATACCGTGATGGATCAAGGCCTATTTTTCACAAGCCACCCCTTAAGGGAATTTATGCTTCTGAAGGATGGTTTATGAAGTTAATGGAGGAAAATAAGCAATTTGTCACCAGGAATCCTGAAAAGGCTCACTTATTTTACCTTCCATACAGTGCACGCCAGATGGGGTTGGCACTCTATGTGCCTGGGTCACATAATTTAAAACCATTATCAAACTTTCTTAGGGACTATGTGAACAAGATTGCTGCAAAGTATCCCTTTTGGAATCGCACACATGGGTCAGACCATTTCCTTGTTGCTTGCCATGACTGGGTATGGGGCTTGTATCCGTTTTCAGTTAAATTGATTGATTCTGAAATTTCAATTTGCTAACTGTTTAAGAGTATTAGTATTTATAATTCTTATATTTCAATGTCTGTATGCTTTACTTTGATGTGAGGAAAAGTGAAAATGAAATTTTTAAGAAAATTAATTTTGAAGTATCTTCGATAAAGAAAAAAAAAGATGTATCCTACCCATATATTAGGTGGTGGTGATAATGATAAATATATCAATATATTACTACGGTATGAAAGATTTGGCTAGTATGGGTGCACAACATATGACACTTTTAAAAAGTTTTGTACTTGTGTTACATGGCTCACGAACACTTTTTCTCAATGTTTCCATCTATTTATTATAATTTAATCTACATCACCTCCTTAATGGTTTTTTAATAAAAAAAGAAAAAATCGAAGCAAACATTCCTACAGAATGCCTTAACCCCCTATTTTCACATTCTTCTTCCAATTGGTCAAATCCCTTCTGTAAATTCTAATTACCCTAAAACAACATATCTTTTTTTTATAGTATTCTGTTACTTGAAATATACAAAAATGCACATCTCGAACATGATAGTCTGCATCTTTTGTCTTTGTTCCTGGAAGTTTTCCGAAGATATCTCTTTATATGCATATATACCCACCAATGCTATTGGTGATTTCAAACAAATTATGCACTGATAGAGCAGCATGCGTAGCCGGCAGCTATTGTGTCATATTGACTGTGTTCAGTTGTTCATGGAGAGATTGCTATTTTATATATATATATGATCAATTCCATTTATGAATTTACTGCGTTAAGGTCACTGGCTTTTTTAATGCCTTCTATTCAAAACTGATATTTGCAGGGTCCTTACACTGTGACTGGACACGAGGAACTAGCAAAAAACACCATAAAAGCTCTATGTAATGCTGATTTGTCAGAAAGAATTTTTGTTGCAGGAAGAGATGTTTCCCTACCAGAAACTACCATAAGGGTACCGAGAAAACCTGAGATATCTTGGTGGGAATAGAGCATCACTACGTCCTATCCTCGCTTTCTTTGCTGGAAGCATGCATGGTAGAGTGCGCCCTACTCTCCTTAAGTATTGGGGGGGTGGAAAAGATGAAGACATGAAAATATACAAGCGTTTACCTCTAAGAGTTTCCCAAAGGATGACTTATATTCAGCACATGAAATCAAGTAAATATTGTGTATGTCCAATGGGCTTTGAAGTTAATAGCCCTAGGATCGTTGAAGCCATATATTATGAGTGTGTTCCTGTTATCATTGCAGATAATTTTGTACTTCCTTTTAATGAAGTTCTGGACTGGAGTGCTTTTTCTGTGGTGGTGGCCGAGAAGGATATTCCCAGGCTGAAGGAAATTTTATTGTCCATCCCTGTAAGAAAATATCTTACAATGCAAAATAACGTGAAGATGCTACAGAAGCATTTCCTTTGGAATCCTAGACCAATAAGATATGATCTGTTTCATATGATTTTGCATTCAATATGGTTGAACAAGCTGAACCAGATTCAAACTTTGCAAATATAGAAATCATTTTGTTAAGTGTTGTGTAATTTGATTGCACGAATCTTGTTTGGACGAGGTCCAAGAAAGAGTAAGAAGTACTATTGATAGGGATGATGTAGCACTTCAACAGCCTTCTGTTTCTTAAGGACGGGGTTCCATAAAAGAATTGATTCATTTAACTTATTAATTGGGTTGAATGCTTGGTGCGTCGAACTAAAATAGATTGTTGATTATGAGCTAGTTAACATGTTTGATGGTGTGATTGGTTCACGGGAAGTGGAGGGTTGGTGAGGAGAGAGAGGATAGACTTTTACTTTTATGTTTAGTTAAAAAAAATTATAGGACATGGAAAGGAAAATATAAATGGAAGTTAAAACTCCTTTTCTCTTATTTAAGCTTATTTTCTAATACTGGTATGATTTAGATAGGAGATAAATTAGTTTATAATTTGAGATTCAAGTTGTCTTGATAATTTATCTTTTTATGATTATTACTCAAGTATGAACCAAAAATAAAGTACTACTGCATATACGACTGTAAAAAGAATGTGATGTGAATAGAGTCAACATTGAAAAATTTATTGGGTTTAGGGAATCGAGAATTTAAATGGAGTTGTTAATTCAGAATGTCACAAATTTATTAAAATGGTGTAAATCTATTTTAAATTTATAAAAATAGATAATTTTTTTAAAAATTAGGAGTAAGTCGTAAATGAAAATATAACTTTAAAATAAAAAAGTCATACTTTAAAACATGATTTTGGGTTGAATTTTTTTCTCTCCCTATAGTTGTGAATCATATTGATAGGGATGATCGCTAGTTTGTAAGAGATTTACTAATTTAATTCGCCGACTCGTTTAAAAGATATTTATTTGCTTTTCTAAAAAAAATCATATCTCACTCACATATTATTATTGTATTGTGATTTTTATTTTAATCTATTTTAAAAAATTAAATTTAATGTAAAAAAAAGTATGTTTTATTTTAATCATCTAAAAAAGTTAATACTAAAAATAAAAGTGAATTTTGTTTTAAGTAAAGTTTTACATTTAAAATTTGTTAATAAAAAATAATATAAAGAAGAGATTTCGTTAAAATTTTGTAGCAAAACTTTGATAAGTTACTCTCATACATTTACATACATATAGAAGGGAAATATATGCAAAAAAAAAAATTAATTATTTTTAATTGAGTCTTCTAACCATGCTCATACTTGAATGTCTTTATTTTTTTTTCATCTTATCGAATGAATTAAAACAAAAATGAAATTTTAATTCTTCAACAGCATAAATATTTTTTTTATAATTAAATTTAAATTTTTAAAAAATATTTTCCTTACATGGACGATCCGCATACCCACGAGCTACCTTTTCTACGGAACGGGTCAGTAAAATGGACTCGTACTCCTTATAGGATGGTCCAACCCGACCCACATTTTGTGGGCTAAACACAAGGTGTGTCAGCCCGCATTGTCACCCCTAGATAGTGTGACTTCAACTCATTATATTTTTTAAATATTGTTTTGGATAAAATCATGCTTATTAGCATGTTTTAACTTTTTATTTGACGATGTTGTTGAATATACTAATTATTGTAATATTATCAAGTCCTCGATGGTATACAAATTTAGTGTTTAAGATTTTATGTTTTCAATGTGTAATTTTTTTAATTTGGAATATTTTGTTATTGTTGTAGTTGGTTGTAAATTTTTTATTTTATTAACTCGGATGTATTTATAAAATAGTGTAATATATATCTTGTAATTTTGTATTTTAGTTAGTTAAATTAGTTAATTAAATTATTTATATTAATCAAATGTAATTAGGTAAAAAATAAAACAATAGAATTAAAATATATTTCTCATTTAATAAAATAAATTTAACAAATTGGTGAAACAATTGTTACAAAAATTATTTATCACAAACAGACAATTTTTTCGATTATGACATTTGTTATGATAATAATTGTTTTGATCCATTTCGTTAAGTATATAGTTAGTACTTAATATTTCAAACTGTTTATGGCATATTTGAAGGGATTATGAATGAAGTTTGGATCCCAATAAGTAAACTACTAATTTTTATTTGAGATCGAATAAAATTGAATTTCATAAATCTTATGTAAATTGTGTTCACCTAAATGTTATCAATGGTAAGTGACAAGAGAAACAAATAATAAAAATGGAATGTGAGAAGAAGGTAGTCCAAGAATTTGAAATTAAAAAAAAAAATTACATATCAAAATCAGAAAATCCTAAATTGATATACTCAATAATAACTTCATTATATAAAACATTAAAGTAATTCGTACACCAATGTCGACTTCATAAAATAAATTTAAAATTAAACATGCTAATAAATACGAATTTATTAAATAAAATAAGCAATGTGTCAGTAAAAGTGTGTTTACTAGCACAACTTTACAAAAAAAAAAATACAATAATCTAAAGTCGTGCTTCACACTTTAAAGAAAATTATACTTTTGAAAGACTTTTTTTCATTTTTAAAGTCGTGACGACTTGGTGATACTCGTAATAACTCATAAATTAAAAATATAACTATTTTCGTAAATTTGACTTAACATGTTGTGAAGAACAAGTGTGGTAGTTATGAGGGTTTGAGGAATGTGGTCAAGTTCCCAAGTACTTGTTCAGCCAATCTAACCCACAGGATTCCTCAGAGAAGTTGAAAAATTCGTCAACGTCGAATGTAACATCTAAGTTACCACTTTCGTTAGTTGCAATCCCATTCTCTGACATTGCATGGTTGTCCTCAGCATTCTCATTCTGGCCAATAATTTCCTGTGTTGTTGAAGATTCTGGTCTCTCCTCTTTCTGATTCACTTTTTTGCACAAATGAGAGTTCCAATAATTTTTAATTTCATTGTCTGTTCGTCCTGGAAGCCTACCAGCTATCAAAGACCACCTAAATACACCAAAATGTCCACAATCTCATTTAGTTACTCATCTTCTCATGCAGAAAAATGAACAAAATATAAAAATGTTCATGAGGAGTATGATATGATGTAATACATAAATAAGATATTTATATATTCAGACTAGTTATATTATATAAAACATGATCACTGTTAGTTTTGAATTTCTTGAAAATTTTATATGTAAACACTTACAAACAGAAACATAACCACCTTTTCTTGCAAGTATAAATTGTATGATGATGATGATGATGAAAAACCTGTTTCCCAAGAGTCTGTGAAGCCTAAGAATCAAATCTTCTTCTTCATCTGATATGTTTCCCCTCTTGATATTAGGTCTCAGATAGTTTAACCATCTCAGCCTGCAACTCTTCCCACATCTATTCAAACCTACCAAACCATGCAAATTAAGCAGGTTACTATAGGTTTGCTTTCAACTTTTATCCATTATTTTTTAAATAACTATCAAAGTTATTCCTCTAATTTTTAAAATACATTCATTTTGATATATTAAAACAGTTTATAATATGTTTTTAAAGTATGAAAATGATTGTATTTTGAATATACTGGTAGACTTGAGAAGCTTGTGAATCTCTAACCTGATTTAAGTGCTACAGTCTTCCACCTCTTTGCACCATGAATTTCAATGCAATGGGCAAGCTTTCGGTCTTCCTCTGGGGTCCATGCACCTCTGTTCATTGGTGATCTCTTGGGTGTTCCATCACTGATCCTTGGTGCCATGAGAATAGATAAGGATTTTGTGTTGTTGAGGGCATAAATGAATACAGGGTCTTTATACGGGGGTGCTGTAAAAACACTATTGAAACAAAGGTGAATAAGAAGACGCGTGTTAAGGTTGAAGTGTCGGTGAGTGAGTGAGTGAGTGAGCTTATGTATCTACCCTTCGCATAGGATCATAGATAGGTGAGAGAAAATGGGAAGCTCCAACCACCAGTTACAGTTATTCCTTTGAGAATGGAAAGTGGAATCTCACTCATGCTTAGCAAATGTTTTCGTTCGTTTAAGATTTCGTTTTTTACCAAATAATTGCACGCAAGTTGGCACGTGTTTTGATCATTTGGTGAGTTCTTGTAAGTCTCTCACTCAATAATTACTACCACTGTCTTACCTACTAACTAGTTCGTTGTCCACTTTCATAACATTCTATGCACACAAAAACATGTTTTGAAACACAAAAACAAACAGTTATAATAATAATAGTAATAATAATCAATAGCGAGTTTAAAATTAATGAATAAACAACAAATGGTTGGTTAATAAATACTATATTTAACTTCAAAGTTTTCCTCCTACTTTTCTCCTCCCATTCTATATTCCTGTGTTTTTTCATAGAGCTTGTTCACATGGTGGAGTTTAAAATATATGAACTTATAGTAGTTAGGGATTTCAATGAATATCAACAAAAGTGTGAAGTTTAAAAAAAACTCATTCTTTTCTCGGTCAAACTTTTCCTCTCTCTTTCTATTTCTTAAAATGTTTTCTCTCTTCTCTCGGTTCAAAGGAGCTATTTTGGAAATGAAGCTCCCAGCTTTTGGAGATAAAACATCACCTCTTCTCATTTCCGTTGTGCTAAAACTCAAGGTGTGGTTCTGTCTTTTCATCTTGTCCCTCTCTCTCACACCATTTTGAGCTTCCACTTTCATAGTGGTGGGCTTTTCTATATTAATGAATGGTCCAAAATATAGTTGTGGTTCTTGGAATTTTGAACACTGCACCTTTGCTTGTGATTCTATTGTGTTATTTTGTGTTTTTTTTAAAGTGATGTTATGAGTAAACAGAAATTGGAATGATACAGAAATGATTTATATGGAATTAGTTATGAATTTTTACATTTTTTAGGTTCGATTGTGTTGGACCAAAAATTACTAAGGGATATTTTGATTTGTCTGCAATTAGCTGGACATGGAAAATTAAAGCTATTGTTTTAACAGAAAAATTATTATGTTTAGGATAAATAGCAACTGGAATTATATGAAAATTATTTTCATAGAATTAGTCATGAAGTTTTAAAGTTGAGTCTTGTGAATTTATCAAGACAAGTTATGTATAATATCTTGTTTCACTTATACTTGTCTAGTAATTGATGTATGGAACTATAAATTCATTAAGTGTATAATTGAAAGTGACAGAAGGATCAAAGTTGATAATCATTTTAGGAAAACCAAACTCTTTATGAAGTTGTTTCGCAGTGGACCAATAAGAGAGTCCAAATAAGGTTTGCTGCAGCTAACTTGGACTTCTTGAAATGATCTTAAAGATCACATTACATCCTAAAATCACTTACCTTGTGTGGATGAAGCATTTTTAAAAGGTAATTTATTTTCTACAAAATCGGGATTGTCATGTGATAGAATTTGTTGTGTAGAATATTTTTTTTTTTAATTTATGAAGATAATTTAATTATTTTAAATTAAATAAATTTAATAAAATAAGAATTTTAAATTCATTTTTTAAATCTATTGTTTATTTTCTTATGGTTCTTTTTCAAGATATTTTTATCGATATTACTGAAATTATTGTTGTAATATAAATTTATATATATATATATATAAATAATATAAAGTAGATTTATTTCATTGAAATATTTAATAATTTTATCAACATTAAAATACTAATTATTTTATTTTGTGAAAAAAAGTAGGAAATATAAATTATCTTATTAAATAAAATATTTTAAAGATTAAAAATTTAAAATAAAATAAAAATTTGTTCCAAATCTTAGAATTTTAGAGTTATCCACATGTAGATATAGAGTATAAAAGAGAAACGGATCAATACTACTTATTGAAAAGTAACTCTCACAAACTCTCATAAATCCTTAGAAACATCGTCCCAAAAAGAATGCGAATGTATTAATCCATTTCTTAAATAAGGACTCATTTTTATTAAAAAAAATATTCACTTAATAAATATAGCAATGCAATTTATTTTCTATGTTTATCTTAGTTTATAATTTTATTTTTTTTAAGTATTTATAAAAGAACTTCCTTTAATACCACAGTGCGGTGGCAGCAGCGAGAATGTTATCTTTTTTGAGCGTGACTCCAAGAAACTACCTTAATACACAGTACGGTGGCCGCGGAGAGGATGTTATCTTTCTTCAGCGTAAAGAAACTGCCTTTAATACTAATACCTAAATGCGGTGGCGGCTTGGGCGTAACTCCAAGAGGATTTTCTAAAGGTAATCTCTACCTCCTGACCTCTACTACTTTCTTTTTATTTGAGTAACTTTAACTAACTGTAAATTTTTTTTGAGTAGCTTTAACTAACTGTAAAATTGAGTTCAGCAGGCACATAGTATTGAAGTCCAAATTGATGTATTTCATATTTTTTTAGCCTTTTCCGCATGAATGTAGATACTATCTTTTGTTTTGAGTCATGGGTCTGATATCTGTTAGAAAGATTTTGGATTACTGGTTTACATGACAATAAAAAAAGAACTTATTTTTCTAAACCAATCATACCCTAACAGTCGAAGAACAGGAACAGGAAGAAAACAAAATAGAAAAAGAATTAGAACATTTGAGATACATACTTCAAAATACATCAAATTACCATTGAAAACTCTAATTCGTAGTCACGACCACACATATATAACTAAGGGAAAAAGAATACATAAAAATAACAAAATAATGAATTATATTACATTACAAATTTGATTCATCTAACTTTATATACAGTTCGTGATATGTTAACTCAAATGACAATATTGCAGGACGTCTAATAATAAAATAAGACTCAGATAATGACAACGATGCCATGAATGTTAGTGAAATCATGGATATGTAAATTTTAGTGAACCTTAAATTAGATTTTTATTTTTTAAAACATCACATCCTGTAAATGTAAATTTTTTTCATTGCAGTTCTAATATGAAATCAGAAATTACTAACAAAAGCTGACCTGAGTTTAGACCTTGTTGGATATGAGTGCAGAGCGTTTGCCAAAACTATTTGTACAACTGCAATCTATGTAAACAGAATGGCGAACTAGCAGTCGTAATAACAGAAATAGAAATACCTTGTGCACAAGAACTTGATAGGTAGAAAATTCTCTTTGTACTTTCCACATCTCTCTATACACTTTGTATATTCAATCTATAATAATCTTCAATACAAATCATGAAATGCTCGAACGAGTTTCTTCAGTATGCCAAAAACAACATACAAAACAAAAACCATTACAACCTTCTTGGATGCCAGTATCCTTAAGTTCACCCTCAGACCATATTTTCGCATGAAACCCAAAGATGCGGCACCCAAAAAGAGAAACCAAGAACCAATGGTACAAAAGAAGACCTTCAGGGCCTCCGAAGGTCCACATATATGGGCAACATCAGCTGATACCTCCACATAAGAGACTGGTGAGCTTATTTGACTGCTCTCTGCCTGATTCAGTCCAAGATTCTCGTTCAACCAATCAGACAACCTAATAAGCACTTTCGCAAGCCATGCAATTTCATCATTGGAAATGGGACGTCTCATCCAGTCACCTTTGTATTTAACATCTGCAAATGCATGATTGCCAGCTATTCTAGGCTTAAAAATCTCATCACGAGATTGCTGATGTGGCACTGGTTCAGGACAGGTTGGTGATAAATTGATAGTCTTTCCATCAAATAAGCTCCCCAATCTTGCCTTCAATGAATCTATGCATTGAAGACTGGGTATAATATTATTATCACCCGATATACCTTGTAATTCAGCTTCTGCACGCATTATAAACAACTGCAATAAAAAAATGAAATGAGAAGAAAATAATCCATACAACATACTAACAATTACTACAGTTAGAAAACATGGATACCAAACAGGACATGGATATGATATGGTATGAAGCTGGGATCTGAAAATTTCTAAAAATAATGAATAATAAAGCATTAAAATAGTACAATTTAACATACATAAATCAAAATACAGAATTGCTGCTTTAAAAGTGAATATTAAGTTAACATGGATAGATATTAAATTATAAAATACAATATATCCAATCATTGTGATGTTCCAAGCTGCATTGGCATAAAAGCTTAAAATAAATTTTTTTAAAAAAAAACAAAGCCGTTAAATACAACTAGAAATATTTTAAGTGTTTAATGACATGGATGTGTCCAAAACATATAACAGAATGAATCAGCAACTATTCTAAAGCATCCATGCTTCTTAGTTTCTAGGATCCCAAGCCCATCTAGACAAGGAGGGTTAGCCTAAAACTGTCACTATAAAGAAGACATGATTGATCGTCTAGTTATACTACAATTAGAAATGCAAATTCACAATTAAAATTAAAAAACATAAACCTGAAGGAGCTGTTGTCCACCATCCTCCCCATCAGCAAACAGTCGCAAATCTTTGTTCCAATTCTCATGCAAAAAGGAGCCATCAGCATCAGTCTCGCATAAACCATCCTCCCAGTCCTGAAACAACCAGTAATGTTAAAATAGAGATATTGGATCATGCCACGTGCGTGTTCACAGAAGCATTTATTTAATCAGGCCCTAACCAAGCTATGAAACAAATCTATGTTGTTAGTACTGCAAAATTGTGCTGTTTTTGTGAAACAGCAGCACATCCCAGCCCCTGGCAACCGCGCTGCAATGACCTTCAAATCTATCTTAGATTGAAGGTGCAGCTGCAATCCAGAATCAGCTATCACAGCCTTTTCGCAATGGAGAGGGAACATGGAAGATGATATAAAAACTCTAAATATGCTTGAAATTATGATCTTTACTCAAGGAGACTAGGGGTAATATCAGTATTTTTTTTCCATGCACAAGTATTCACAATGAGGAAACCCCCTCCACAGTTTAGTTTCACATTTTCAACAAAGTCTCCGGATTGTCGCCTCCTCTTTCTAGCAAGCATCCCTTGCTGGCTGGCCTTTCCAGCGACCCAATTCTGTTTTCCAGTGAATGGTCATTAGCCCACTCAGCTCTCTACCTCCTCTTCCTCTACTAATTTTCCTGCTCTGTTTTCCTCTATCTTTCAACCAGTGAAGAGGAGGAGATTCCTTGACTTCTGTTGCTATCTAATTGCAAACTTGTCTTAAGTACGGAGCTTTTATGACTATACTTAAGAATGGAAATATAAAAAAAGGTCTAAGAATGCTTAATTATCTCTAAGCTGATATTATATGGGTTCTTAAGTCAGTAAAATACAAAAAAGATATGATGATCTATACATGCCAGATAGGCAATACAAAAACCTATTCTAAACAGTTAACCCCTTTCACAGAAGTTAAAAATTCTGACAATTATGAAAGGTTCAAAAATTGAGTAATTTTTTTAACTTTTGAGCATTTATACACAAATATACAGGGGGACATTCATGTAAGAACACTTATTATTTTGAAAACTATAAATCTGAGTCATATAATGGTCAAAGTTAAAAGTCCGATAGCAATTATGTGACTAATTAAAAAAAACATGCACAATTTTTTAATATTTACCATTACAAATATGGCCAAATGGTTTATATTAGTAGTACTCATAGTAAGAGAGTTCTCATGTGATAAATTGTTATATGTACAATCATCAGGTTATCTCATTTAAGGGCCTAATACTCCATGCAACTATCCAGATTGATAACTATGAAACAAATTAATCAACAATTGTAAAAGAATCAAGCCACGAAACATCAATAATCACAACTAACAAAAGAATTGTTATGAACAAATAACCACAAAAACATGTTATTGGGTAAATACACACATAAATGGTTATATGTATTAATCTGTAACACACGCACACCCTCTCATGTAAGAGCCTTTAACACTTATCGTGTGGGTCCACCTACATTTTGCTAAAGTTCAACCTTTTATTAACAGAACGAGGGGCAGGAAGGATTGTACTCTAGAGCATTTCTTCTTTATAGAGGCTCTAATACCAATGTGCCAAAACTAATACCGCAAAAGCATAAGTTAGTAGGCAAAACACATTAATGATTTTATAGTCATCTCTAACAAAACTGAAAAATATAAAGGAGGAAACCTAATAGTTGGTATAGAATCAACTTTAATGGTTCAGATGTATATTAAAATGCAAAAAATTAAAAACTAAAATGAAAGATTAATGAAATTAGAACTACAATAAAAGCGGAAGAGAAGTATCAAATCACCTGCAACTGTTCACGGATGGTAGGAACATATCTGTACAAGTTATTCAGCATCGGTTTGCTAGATCCAACCTGTTTAGAATGGAAAAGAGAATCCACAGACTTCAGAAGGTCGATGAGCTCTTTAGATGACGTCAAGGTATCTAACACCTGTAAATGCAGGTTAGAAAGTCAAGCTTCATTCAGCTAAACCTCAAAAGTTTGTTATAGTAAAAGATCTATCAGAAAATTACAATCACAGCTACATTGACTATACATTACAGGACTGATTCTGATATAAACTGAAAATAAGAGAATGGGCTGATACTGACATGGAAGTTCTCTCCTTGGTTCGTCCCCTTTTAATGAAACCAGCATGCAGTTGTGCACATCTTTTTGACCTTATGTTACATTTTTTAAATGCACAAAACATAGTATAGAAACCATGCGCAATGTTCCCTGTACCCGACATCCTTTACAGAGCAATCAGTGCATATTATAACAGACATCTATTGAACAAAACCACAAAATGTATACCCGTGGATTTGGTTTAGAGTGTTCAGAATAGTGTGCCAAAAGCAGATGAACAATTTAGGCTTAACAAATTCCATGGATGCAAATCATGCAATCATGAATAATTCATACAGAAAGACTGATTCTCTAGAAGCAAAAATTACATGAAGGCACCCACACAAGTATTTTCTATTTCTTCGAATCTTTTTCTTTGAAGAGTGAATTCCACGGCTAAATGGCCAGGTTTTCAAGTGCATGTCATTGCTAGTCAGTTACACAATCAAAACAATAGAGAAAGAAAAACTGAAAAGACATTCTTAGATCTTCTTTCAACAAACCTAACACTATCCCCCTAAGTGATTTTGATCAAGTGTTTTACAATGTATCTGTCCAAACAGATGCAATTGTTTCGTCTGATAACCACACGCAAAATAACTTGCAATGTATCTTTATCTGATAAGTTTGTGCTTAGATAGACAATAAGATATGTAATCTTCGACATTACATAATACAACTCAAAACTTATAAATATCTATACTATGTTTATGCAAAGAGCGTTCTTTCGTTTGACTACCAAAAGAATCTCACAAGATGTGTCTAAAAAGATTAATTAGTGCATGAAGAGCATTTATTACATGTAGATCTATTTACAAGAGCAAACGTAGCTTTAAGAACAAAAGAACACTTCAAGACTACACAATGACTAGAAAGGATTTACAAAGGCTACCTTCATAAGACCTCTTCAAATAGAAGACATCTTGAAGAGAAAAGGTTACAAAGCCTAAAAGATCTTACATGAAAATGCTTGAAACAACTTATGCCCTAGCATGTGTAATTCTTTTGATAGAACACTCTAGTGTTCTTTAGCTATCTAAAAGTGTTAAACTTGCATTTGTCTAAGGACGTAAAATCTCTTTTAGTTAGCATCTTGTGATCGTTTGTTCACCTCCTCTGTAATCTACTCCTAGCTAGGAGTGGCTGCTTGTCCCAATAATATTTGATTTAGCCAGGAGGAACTAATTGTCCAAACATTACTAAAGCATAAATATTTTTCTTTCCTTTAACTCTTTTAAAATACATCCTTTTAAATTGTTGTCTAATACATTAAAGAATGAGATCCTTTTACAAGGTTTGTGAAAAAAAATTCTAGTAAGTCTGTCAACAAAAAATGAAGATGATCAATCATTAATCTTAAAACCTTATTTTTTCATCGTAACAGACGTTGTTCTCACAATTTATTGCAAAGAAAATTTTATACACAATTATACTTTATCTTGTGCAATTGACCAGTTTTCAAAGACATCATTCAAATAGCCACATTTCACTGCTCACTATATTCCTATGTTTATTCACAACGGTCATGTACACAAATCCAAGAATGGCAATCAATCATGTGTAGTTTCAGTTTCCACGACATAACCTAAGTAGTCAAAGTCACTGATGAAAAAAAACAACAGTTGATATTTGTCACATGATCACACCAGAAACATCTCATGTATATGCACGCAATATTGACTTAGATCACCTCCTTTGCCCTGTAAAGTGAGTTGTCTAACTAAGATAAGTCAATTCCCAGAATAATATACAACATAGGACAGCCCCCGACATAAATCTCACCGGATAAAATGCTTAAACTACAAAAGAATGAAAAACTATGCGTATACAAAATAAGGATTTAAAACCGTGGTTAAGAAACACACCTTGAGAACCATCTGGACTATAACTTCAACATCACTATGAAGGAACCTGTGAGCAAACCCAATGAAATGCATGACCAAGGAACTGTAGTATAGATAATTAGAGAGAACGTAATCCCGCCACTGATGCGAGAATCCCCGACCCACACTTGCAGGCACGGAATTATCCTTCTTCTCACCGTTAATAGCTTCTAATTTCAAAAACTCGTCCCCATTCATTGCCCAAGGCTCCAAATAACTAGTCCAAACCGACAAAACCTGTGACACATTCTTAACCGAGGCAGCCATAGGGCAAAACAAGAACGTCCTCAACAAGAACCTATACAGAGGCCTCTGCACACAGAAGTTCCAACAACAAAGAGAGCGCACAGACCCCAAATCCTTGCTCTTGGCACCCTCCACAGCCCTCCACCTGGGACTCCCACACTCACCACCACCTTCGCTAAACGCTGCCACAGTGCTCAAATTTAGGTAGCTCACAAACAGCCTCACCACCTCGCCCAGCCCCGGCGCAGGAAGCGCCTCCCCGGCCGGAAAAGACACCCTAAGATTCCGGCAAAGACTCACCGGTAACGGCGAGAAGTCGTTGTCCACAAGCCAGAAATGGATCAGAGTGTTGACCACAAACTCGGCCCGCGTCACAACGGAGGCGTCGTAGCCGGAGCCGTAGTGAAGAATAGAGGACCGGTAGGGCTGGTGGGCGTTGAGATCGTAGGACGGGACGAAGGCGCGTAGATACTCGCACAGAAGGCGCGTGTACAAATCGCAGTGAGGTTTTCCCTCGAGGGATGGTTTGGAAGCGGAGAAACCAGGGAAGGAGGATGTCCAAGTCCAATCCTCTAACCTAAATTTCTTAGGACGTTTAAGCGAAGTGGCATTGGGATTGTCGTTTTTGGCCTTGGAAACGGGGTAGTAGGCGAACCAGAAAAAGAAGTATTCGAAGACATTGAGCTGGATTTGGGAGGGGGAAGGGGAGGGTTTGAAGAGGGAGGGGCAGAGATCGGAGAGTGGCCGAGAATCGGCGACGTTACTTTTGTTAAGGAGGAGGGAGCGGGTCCAGTGAGGGAGTCGTTCGGCGGGGAAGACGTATTTGACGAGGGAGAGGCGGTCGACGGCGGCGATGGCAGCGGCAAGGGTGCCGGCGGGGGAGAGGAGGGAGAAGAGGATTGGGGCGAGGTCGTTGGAGTGGCGGTGGTTGATCCAGGCATTGGCGGAAGCGGGGTCGTCAAAGCCGAATAGCTTGGAGATTAGGGTTGGGAAGGCGATGGAGAAGAAGTGGCGGGTTTGGTCGGGTGAGTGAGAGTGCAGGAAGGAGTCGATGGAGGCGCATGCAGATGCTATTTGGGAAGGGTTGGTGGCGGATTGGATGGCGGAGGATAGTTCCTGTGATTTGGAAAGGGAATCGAAGGTGTAGGAGGAGTGAGGGTGCATGGCGTGGTTTAGGGTTTTGGTTGCGGAGGAAAATGAAATAGTGTGTTGGGTTGGGTGGGTTTTAGAACGGTTGGAGGTAGTGTGGTGGAAAAGTTTTTAAAATGATAGAAGGAAATGCAAATGGCGCCCTTTTAAGAGGTGAGAGAGTGTGTCTTCGTGGCCACCAAATAGGCCTTCTTCTATGCATGTGTGGGCCCTTTTCCTCTTTTCAACGTATAAAGGAAAGCTATCACCGTTTCCTATTGCTCCTACTCTGTCTCTTTCTCTTCTCCGCTACATTCCTCATCTAAACTTCTTTTCTAAGATACAATTTTAATATACTTTAATTTCTAATCATTCAACTTATATAACATATTTTATTACCTTTACTCTCCAGAAATTCATGTTCATGTTATATTACAAAATAAATCATTTAAAAACATAATATTAAAATGAATATGTCGAAAATAAATTATGAACATTTCAATAATATTTATTTATGTCGAAAAAATATTTATTTATTTATCTTATTCAACAATTACTGGTTGAGAAAATATAATTAATATATTTTTTTATTTAAATTAAATACAAATAAACTATCTTTGGGCCTTGGACAATTTTTCTCCTTTTCTTTTCTCAATTATCATTTTTCTCATCCCTTCCTTCAATTTTATTTTTTTTATCATTCCCTAGCTTTAATTTCCATGTCAATGGAAAAATATGTTCTACCACATTAATAAACTTAGTCTAAACCCTTTTACTTCAACAAATTTTAATTTAAAGATTTTTTTTTAAAAAAAATTATCTATTATGGCGTGTTTGTATCCAAGTGTGGAATTGAAAAGAAAGAGAGAGTGCATTAAAAGTTGGAAAAACGATGATAGAAACAAAAACATCAATGAGATTTTTTTGTTTAAAACTTTCTTGTGTTTTCGTGAAGAGATTTGCATAGAAAAAAAATTATATATTATTTTTATAAAAATTAATAAAATATATATTAATTATATATACAAATTATATTTTAATATATATATAACATTTATAATTTATCTATTAACTATTAATATTAATTTGCTCCTCAATCTCAAGCTTTGGCACTCAATCAAAAATATATTAGCCAAAGATACTTCGGTGCTCAAGTAAGTATTCAATATTCAATGTGTAACGAGTGTTTATTAATGACACACATTTGTTTTTGTTTTATCGTGTTTATTTATACAATTTATCATGGCCTATATTATTAATGGTTCACATTTAATGTCTATAATCATAAAAATATAAATACCTTGTTTGTAGCATATTCTTTTTTACTTTGAAATTTTATTTTTAACTGGTCGAGTTGTAAAAGATATATATGTACTTATGATAAAAAATAACTTTACAACTATTTTGTTAATCAAATTCTTGGATTCAGATGTATGTTAGTTTATAGTAAAATATATTCAATACAAAAAGTTTTTGAAAAAAAAAAACATATATATATATATATATTTTGTTATATTAAATGAATTATAAAATTATAGTGCATGAAGTTATAGGAAATAGAGTTATTAAATGTTCTGCAATGTGTTTTTGATATATTATTAGTTTTATAGAAACCTTTCTATATGATGTTTATTAGTAAATAATGTGTTACATTATCTAATTAAAATTTTGTATTTAAAAGACTAATTATTTTAATTTATAATATTTGTGGTATTTTTCATTATATTAACTAACATTCTATTTTTAACATTTAACTAACTATAATTAACCATAAAAACTTACGAAGAATGAATAGAAAGTTAGATGTTTAAAATTAAAAATATTTGATTAGAAATTGTTACAAAGATTAATCATGGTTTCTTTATCTCTCATCTTTAAGACTTGTTTTATTATGTACAATAGTCTTATATTATTTAGGATTTGAGGCCAGGAATAATTTAAATATATTATTCTCTTATAGTTCTCTAAAAGATATTTTTTAAAGACAAAATTATTATAGAATTTTTAACATTAAAGTAAACAGTAATTTAAATACAATTATTGACCCTAACAATATTATTTTAATGGTTTTAAAGTTGAAAAAAAATGAAATAAAATGAAATAGACTTATAGAAGTTTCATATATTTATTTTATTATATTATGTTACAATTTTTTTACTACTAGAAAATCATTGAATATAAATTATTTATAGAGACAAAAAATAATTAGTTGGTATAATGACTAAATTATATACTATTTTAGAGACTAAAAAAATTATTGGTTTCTAAATTAGTTTTTTATTATTGATAAATAATTTTTGAATTGGTATATCTAATTAGCTACAAAGATTTTAATTACCAATTATTTAGATTCTAAATTTGGCAACAAAAGTCTTGGTAGTTAATTAGATACTAATTTAGAAACTATTTATCAATAATAGAAACTAAACTAAAAATCAATAATTGTGTTAGTCTCTAAAATAGTATTTAATTTGGTCACTATAACAACTAGTTATTTTTTGTTTTTAAAATTGATTTCTATTCCATGTTTTTCTTGTAGTGTTTGTAATGTAGGTATAAATCAACATAAAGGAAAAGTTATTTTAGTGTACATGTTGTTTATAATATATTTTTATTATTATTTAGCATCTCCTCTCTTATTCTACTTCTCTAGTAATTAGGCAATTCAAATTATTTAAATTCTCCAATAACACATTATAACTCAATCACTGTGTATAATTAACATTTGTTATTGCTAGTTATATTTTTCCTTTATTTTTCTCTACCCCTGATTTGAATAAGATATATTGTCTAACATCAACTCATTTTTTAAAGCAGTTAAATAAAGACAACAGATGTTGCTCAATTCCTTAATATTTTAGTGTTATTATTCTCTCTCTGTCGTTTTAGTACTATAGTTTTGTTTAGATTCATAAACTTTTTCTTGAATTGTTGTGTGGCACTACAACAATGGATTGTTTTAAGAGGGTGTAAATATTCCAAAAGGAACATAAATCAACTAAATACTTGGGAGAATATTAAATTGTTAAGAAGTAACTTTTTTTTTCTCATTTTGATTGTGCTTGATGTAGTGACATTTCATCACATAAAAAGTTTTATGTTATTGGATAAGAGAGGAAAATGTATAGCATACCAAGCACTATCAGCATATACCAAAATGGCAACTATGTTATATAAAATGATAACATGTTAAAAAGTATCTCACGTCTCTCTCCCTAATTCTATCAATTTCGATTCTTGCTTTAAAATAAACTTTACAATCCTTTATTAAAAATGGGTGTTGGACAGTTAATTTAACATTATGTATTGGATGGTTAGTAAAAACAAAATAAAATAAAAAGTTCAATATCTCATATTATAACAGCTGACTTTCTTGCATTTAACTTATCCAACTTTTAATATTTCACACATTAAATAAAAAAAACAAATTAAAATGTATTTAAAAATAATTTTTTATAACTTTTTAATTATTATATTTAATAATAACTCATTGATTTTAAAATTTTTAAAAGATGAAAACACATGCACACCACACTGTCCATGTTTTCGTGTGTAATATTGACATTTATGCAAAATGAGAATCTATGAGAGTTGTTAGTCACCCATCATAATAAATGTTACACCGACATACTTGTAATTTTGGAAAGACTTATTATGTAAGTTTTAAATTAAACCGACATAATAACTAATTATCATGATAGGTTATATTTTAACTGTCATAGAATTTACTTATTATGCCTGTTGAATTTAAAATGGACATAGTAAAATTTGTGATAAATTAAAATAAATCCTAAATATGTAACGTTCTCTTCTCTTCTTACACAATGCTATAACATTCTTCCTCTTTTGTGTGTTCCAATATTCTTCTTCTTTCATGGTGCTCCAACATTATTTGCTTTCCAAGGTGCTTTAGCATTTGTCTTAGTTCGTGGTGCTCCAACAGTGTTCTTCTTCCTTGGTGGTGATCCAATATTCTTCTTCTTTCATTGTGCTCCTCCATCTTTCAATTTTTTGTGGTACTCCTCCATCTTTGAATCTTCCATGGGGCTCCTACTTTCAATCTTTATTTAGCATGGTCCTTCAACTGGTAAACTTTCTCCCATAATTTGAAATTTCTACATATTAGGATATTGTTGTTTGATTTTACTTTGTTTGTATGCAAGTTTAGGTTTTTGTTGGGTTATTTGAGGTTTAAAGTAAAATGCGTTGAATGTGAAAGTTTTGTTTAACTTTCCTCTTTTCATGTTAAGATTTTGTTCATGCTTTGTTGGTAACAACAAACAATTTTAAATTTTTGTTAATCTATGAAACCAATTTGATTATTTGAGTTTTGACATTCTGAATAGTGGAAGTGGAATAGTAAGAATTATCACATTGTTGAGTTCCATTTATTAATATTTGAGTCTTAATATGTTGACAATCCAAACGTGACTGCTTCATATTACATCAGCTAAAAGTAGAAGAAAAAATATTTTTTTACTAAAATGTGGATAATGATTTTTTTTAAAAGATTGTAAAATGATATATTTGTCTGAGTCCTTAACAAAGTAATATTTTTCTTAACATTTAGGTACCCTAAAAACCCAATTAGACATGAATGTTTGCATCTAGAAAATAATCAAGATGTGTATATATACGACAAAGAAGTGATTCATGACACTTTGATATAATACTTTCGTATTTATAATTACATATGCAATTTCTACTAAGACATTTTTTTTATTGATTACATGTTTAAAATACAAACTATACTGCTCAACATGAATATAAACATTGATGATATATTTTTTTAATACACGAATACTTAAAAAACACTCGTGCCATGCACGGACACATATCTAGTAATTAGGAATAGGAACACATCCATTAGTAATGTTGGTGTTATCTTTACAAATTTAGCAAAGAATAATAAACTGCCAACTCATTTGCCAAACCCAAATTCCATAATTGACTTCACAAAACTCTATACCATCAAAATTTCATACTGTCAAAACATGTCTCATGTCATATCTCTATCACCAAACATTCTTCACAAGCTAATCGTTCTTTGTTACCAAGCACGGTTAAAACTCTCATTCTTCGTGACCTGTGATTACGTAATATGCTTTATTTCAGGTCATGAAAATATAGTTTTGTTCGTGCAGCTAGTCACACGAACACAGGGCCATGGACAAACATAATCGGGAAAAAATATCAAACGGGTCTGTTTCTAAAATTTGGATGGGAAGAAGGTAGAAAGTGGAGTTATATTATTATTATTATTATTATTATTATTATTTAAGTACAAAGTTAGTGTAAAAGTTAGAAAAAATATGCATTTTTTTTATCAAAGGGAGATACGTTTAACAATTGCCCCATCTATTTGGTTTATCTTGGCCTAACTGGAACAAAGAAACCCCGAAATCCAATTGTTTGGGCTAATGCTGGACTGTGAAATGCCCGTGCTACAACATTACGCAGGAGATTTCTTTTTAAACCCCATAATTTCTTTCTGCACTCTCATAAATATAATATTTTTCATTTTACCCTTTTAGTTTATGAAAAAAATACTATGTAATACAAAAATAAATTTTTGTAAAAGAAAAATGGATGGATCGTACGATCCTAAAGTTAAAAGAATAACTTCCAAAATTATGCAATTCAATTTGTTTTTTAATTCTAAATTATACAATTTATAAAGTTTTTTTCAATTAGATTAAACAATCTAAAAGTTATTTTTTATTTCTAAATTATAAAATTTGAAAATTATTTTTTTATAAAAATCTTTTGGAATGCACACTCCAAAAGTCATTGGATTGTGCTATATGATTTTTTTTTTTACTTAAATTGTGTGTAATCTTAAAATTATTTTTTTCATAAAAAAATAAATTATGAATTACACAATTTAAAATTTTTTATTTTTATTTTTAAATTGACTCCTTTGTCTTCTCTTTTAACATATAACATCCTTGTGTATACTAGAAGCGAAAACACGAATGATAAAAACAATGATGGGAGGTTGGTTTTTTTAGGTTGGCGACTTTATAAATATTCTAAACATGTTTTGAGGTAATTATTTGTCGTATTTGAGTCATTACTTTTCTACCGTTTACCCTATCAACAGTTCCATGGAGGTGGAATATCACGGGAGAATTTTCATGTGAACAATTCTCAAATTCAACAACCAATTCCTAGTAGTGTGCATGGTGAGCTTAGTACTTACCACTGCAAGTAAGTTAAGACACTACTTATCTGAGAATATTAGTCATAGAAAAGCTTGGTGCATCAGCTTCTCTTGAAGGCTCCCCATTGAATGAGCTTAATTAACATAGTTAAAGAGGAACAGCACATTGTCCAGAAACCTCTTCCTGAAAGAAAATGCTTCTCTTTTGGATTTTTCCCACAAACAATGTACTAAACGAGATCAACGAGGTTTGATAGATGTAAGGTTAAGTTTGGAGAATAATTACGAAAGTAGAAAATTATCCAATTAAAATTAAAATACATATCAAGATTGAATCAGCAAACCCTAGATACAGAGATAATAGATCAAGAGAGAGGAACAATCTAAAATGAGTTTGAATAATCAAAGTGAGAGATCGAACAAAGAGAAAGACACTAAGCATATACATAAAGCAAACAAAGAGAGAGTACAGAGTGAGCAAGTAGAAAGATGAATGTAAGATCAAAATGTTTTTATCTAAGTTTTTTTTTTAGATTTTACCAACATTAAATTATTTGTAGCTATAAAAATTCTTAGATTTTACCAACATTATAGATAAAACCATATGTATGTATTTTTTTTTTATATAAAACTATATATACATTAAAAAAAATCATGAAATAAGAATTAAGACAAAAAAATAATTAATTATTACATTGATTAAACTATATTATTTTAGATATTAAAAAATTATTGATATTTAAATTAGTTTTTATTATTAAAAAAATTTATAAACTAATTATAAAATGGTATTTAATTAGCTACCAATATTTTGGTATAAATTTTTAACTAATTAAATATAAATTTAAAAATTAATTTAAATTTTTTATTAATAATAAAAACTATCATAACTTTTATAATCTTTGAAATAATATAGAATATATTCAATGTAATAATTAATTATTTTTAAAATTAATTTTTATTTAATGATTTTTTTTAATAATATCATGTCAGTTTAATAATACTATGTTAACATTAATCACCTGATGTGGTAGTGATATTATTCATATAATATCATGAGGAGTTTCTTCATTAGTGTGAAAGGTTTTATCTAAAATAATTTGTAAGATTTCATTTAGGTCTTTATTTTGTTCGGAAAGCACATAAATAAATCAATAAAATTACTAATTGATATGGCGTCAAAGAAAAAATAAATAAAAAAAGCAAATTCAAATCTTTATTCTCTATCATTATAGTTAAATTGATGGAACTTATAAGAATTTCATGAGTAAATTTGTAAGGAAGTAAATTTGTAAGGAAGAGTTGTTTCTTGTAATAGAAAATATTCAAATAAATATGATGGAGTGAGTAATGATGAAACTTTTAAATCATATTTGATTAAATCTTTAAATCATATTTTGATGAAATGTTTAAATTTATATGGGGTTTGTTATTTTTGAGGTGGTGAAAGTTGATGGAGAAGGAGGGTGAAAGGTAATAGGGTTGTTTCTTCCTCCACCTCCATATTTTTTTTTGCCACTTCCATACACAACATGAAAATACATTTTCATTCTTATTGCGTCACTTCCATATAGTAATTTTTGGATTATGTAATTCAAAAACTCATTTGAAAAAAGACTTTCAGATTACATAATTTGGAAGCTAAATAAGACTTCCGAATTATATAATCTGGAAAGTAATCATCATTTAAAAGAAGATTTATGGATTGAATTATGTAATCAGAAAGTTAATTAATAATTTAAAAAATAACTTATGGATTATGTAATCCAAAATATTATAAAAGGATATTTTTGGAAATTTGAAAATTTATGGAAGTGAGAGAAGAGTGTATGGAGGTGTAGGAGGAAACCGTCAGGTAATAGGTACATATAATAAATGTGTGTATCCACTTTTTCAACGATAGTTACGTCTCATAGCATCAACACTGGTGCTCATTAGTGGCCAATAAGACAATTTTTATTGCATCCTGTTTCTTCTATCACCCTTCGGGTCCATGTATGGACATAATTTTTTAATATATGAATGATTCGCCAAGCAATTGCACATGTAATAAATGTCAAATAAACAAACAAATATGAGCAAATTTATATCACTGTTACTAAAATAAGTACAAAAATATTTTTTTTAAAAATATTAAACAACATAATATACTATATTTATATTATGTTATATTTTAGCTTGAATATATAATTTTTTTTACATTTCATTTTTTTTATAAAAAGTTTTCATGTTAGACATCACTATTCTACTTGACATTTTAACTAGGCTCACACTTCAAATAACAACAATCATTTACCATTACATGAAAAAAGTATTATTAAAAAAAAATACAAAAATATGGGGGACTAGACAAAAACTCATATGTTAACAAGAACGATACATAGGTAGACTATACCTATTAATAAAGAATTCTAAGAACAAACTAAATTGAAGTCTATTATACCAATGAAAGGATTCTCTATGAATAAATTCTAAATTATTCAACTTATCAGCACACGCATTCCCTTCACGAAAAATATGAGTAACCCTAAACCTGATTTTTCCACAGTAATTAAGACAAGTATTCCATCGATTACGAAGCATCCAAGGAACATTTGTCTAACAGTAAACGCAACACAAACCAAGACAGAGTCACATTTCAGCTAGACATTAGTAAGATTCAACTTTTGAGCTTCCTCCAAAGCATATATAACTCCATAAAATTCAACAACCATAGCAATCTGAACGTCAAGAAACGCATAGAAAGCTCCAATAAACTCCCCCATACTCCTACGGAAAATACTTCCACAAACGGCAAGACCTGGATAACCCCTAGCAGCCCCATCAGTGTTAATTTTAACCCAGCCTGGTGAAGGAAACTCCCATTTAACAGGAAGAGGACGTAAAACTTTACCAGTACGAGTGTTAATACCAAAAAACTTGAACACATTGAAATCGAACATATCATTATTCATTGAAGCTTTAGACGAATTACCTATTAGACAAGTTAAATCTTTAATAACCAAAATAACTCTAAAAACTTCAATCTTATCCTGAAAACCAGCATTATTTCGTTCTTTTCTTTTTCTCAACTAAACCTAAGTAAGTTGAAAAACAAATTTGCTTTGATGAAGCAATAAACACGTGCTCCCAATGTTCTTAAACTTTTGTATAAGAATCATTTATTGTTATTGATGATTGGTATATTTTGCTAACATATAAGTTATTAATTTTAAATCTTCAAGACAGTTAAATATATTGATAAATGAGTTCGCATTTAATACTATTCCATTCCTATACAATAATTGGTCAAGTTTCGTTCACTAAAAGAACATTTCTTTCTTTATTTTTTTAATATAATTTAAAATAAATTATTTATTATGCTTCTTTCCATATTCTCTAGAGACAAATTATATATTTATTGAGATCTGGATTTTCCTGAATTAAAAAGGATCATTGAAATAAATGTGTAAAAAATTACCCAAAGAATAAGACAAGATACTGATTCCTTGGCATGCCTGTCCTTTACCCAAAGACCCAGTCTTAAAAAGGGTTTTTAATATTTCTGTTTAATTTTGTAAAAAATTACTAAAGTAAGCATATTTAGAAAAATATTGTAATAATAGACAAATTATATTTAAAATTTACAACTTTGTATTGAAAAAATTCGTATTCATTGAAACATAATTTCATCAGAAGTTAAATATGATAAAGATGTTTTTTATTTATTTTTTCATAAAATTCAAGTACAATTAAAAATATTTTTAATTAAATTAAATTTTTGATAATATATTCAAATGATATAAATAACATATACGAATTTAGTTATTTTATTTTTAAACTAAAATTTTACATAGATAAAATGATTTTAATTATTTTTTAAAATGAAATACCACACAGAATTAAAATCGTATTTTATAAACACGAATTTATTTAATATAAAAGTGTAAACTTAAAGTATGATTTATTATTCTTATAATTTTTAATTTTTTTCTAATAATTTATTTATGAAAATGTATCACCACTTACTATTCTTCTAATTTTTTTAAACCTACCATTCTAATAATTTATTTATAGAAATTGTATCAGAATGATAAAAAAATTGTTAAAGACAGAACGAAATTAATGGCCAGAAATAAAATAAAAGTCCATAGTTACAGAAACTACCTTAGATTTATTCTCTCAATTTCCCTTTCTCTCCTTCTACTCAGGCATATCATAAATTGTGATATTTAATTGAAGGTAAGAGGATAAAAATAACTATTAAAACTAGAGGAAAGACAACTATGTGAATCTATTCTTTATGATAATGAAAAATAATTAAAAAATTAGATATCACATAAGATTTATTAAAATAAAATGTTAGTATAGAAAAAATAATTATAAAATAATATTTTTATTAATTTTTATAATATTATAATTGTAGAGTACTTCAGAATTATTAATATTTATTGTAGATAATTTTTTTATAAATAATAAAATTAACTTACATTAATAAAGATAAAATAGTAAGAAAACCATTAGAAAAATTTATAAACAAGAGTCCTTATTATTACTATTGATAATAAAATCTATTATATTACTTTTTATTTTTTTAATATTTTATTTTCTTCAATCAAATATGTTTACGTTTTATTTATTTCTCTCTTACTTTTATTTTCAAACGTCATATTTTCTTCCATCATAACATAAATATTAAGATTGGAAGTGTATTTGCTTTCATATCAGATTTACACATGAATTATGTCAATACTCATTCCTCTCATGCTACAAAACCATGAAACATGAAACTAATGGAAAAGATGCACTTTGTGTTTATCTATATTTCAACAAAAAAAAAATAGTAATAATAGTGGTTTCATAAAAAATATAATGTGTAATTAGGGTAGTTAGTTTTAATATTTGGATATTTTATTTTTATTTTCAATTTTAAAATATAATTAAAAGTAAAATAAGTTAAACATATATTTTTATTATATATTATTATAGTGTATTTTTAATTTTAAAATATAATTAAAAAAATATCAATAGAAATGTGTAAAACAAAAGAGTAATCATCTTTTAACATAATTTAAAGTGCTTGCGTTTTTATCATACTTCATAATATGTTTTATTAATTTTCTATAATGTATTTTACCTGTTTATTATACTGTACAATTAGTAACATTTATTTTTCATTTTAAATTAAGTCAGCATTTTTAATTCTATAATTTTTTTAATTAAAAATATACTTTAATCGTTTTTTATATATTAAACTATATACAAAAAAAAATGATCATATTTTCTTCTTACTTTGTATTAATGACATAGATTTAAAAGCACACGTCTATGATTATATGTTATAAAACTAAACAATAAATTTCATTACTATAAAATTTACTTTATTGTTTTTTATTTAATAATTTTTAAATGTCAATAAATATAAAATATTAAATAAGTTATTCCAATAAATTATAATATTTGTTTAATAATAATCTTATAACATTAACAATTAATACAATTAATTGAAACAAAAAATATACACCACTTTTAATAATAACCAGATAGTTACCAAGTTTGTTAAAATGTCACGTCACGGTACCACAGTGCTAAAACAGTATTATTGCTAGAGAATTATTGTACCAATAACCTATCCTTGCATGGTGTCATGGAAGTTGAAATGTGTTATTACTACTAGCCCACCACACTATCTAGTTTTAGTTAAATACACTTTTTCAACAATAACACTTGAAAAAGTATACAATAGAATCTTGACAAATCTTAAAAATGTGACAACATCCAAAAACATAAAAACATAACGATATAAAAGTATTTGATAGAAGAACTAAACATGAGACAAACATATCACTTTTCATATTTCCTCTCATCGCCTAATTATTATTTCAAAACACCATTTATACCATAAATACAATATTAAGGTCCTAATAAGTATGACCAGTGCCAAAAGTTCTAAAAACAAAAAATCTTACCTACACTTATTATCGATCTAATTATAGCAAATCAATAAAGGATCATATGAATTAGTAGTAGTGCAAGAGACAATAATACAGACAAAATCGTGTTAATGTTGAAACAATGCCGATGAAAGTGAGTGACAGAAAAAAAAAATACTAGGATTGCAAGAGTTTAAGTTTTTTTCATATTTACCAAGTGATCCTGCCGGCAACTTGAACGTGGGTGAATCGCTTCGTAACACTTTCTGCCCTGTCTTCGCGACTGCGTCTCCTGAAGAATCACCTTCTGAACTCTCTCTCAGATGTCTTCAAAATGTG
>Ga0123342_1000527_pt1 | contig 60874 bp, 29 predicted proteins | sample Turbeawhitnodule_FD_89960 | JGI IMG/M metagenome (GOLD analysis project Ga0123342, IMG submission 89960) | Root nodule microbial communities of legume samples collected from Mexico - Turtle bean Mexico white nodule | ecosystem: Host-associated > Plants > Roots > Nodule | place: Mexico: Nepantla... | reverse complement strand
TTTAGTCTTTATTAGTTCCTATTTTCTAGCTATGTTTTAGGATAGTCAGTTTATGTAATCAGCTATATATTAGCTTTTCTATTATTCAATAAAGTGTGTCAGTTATCAGAGTTTCTTAACATTAAGAGCATTAAAAAATCATGGGCAGTTTCACATCCATTATCACCGGTCTCTGCTGAGAAAATTTCCACCCATGTCTTTTCTTGCATGCAATCAGGATTAGACGGTTAATACTGTTACCTGAACAACATAAGAGCTATTGGAGTCGCTGACTTAAAAAACTTGAGCATTTAAAGTAGTAGGTCTCCTACAACAAAGGGTATGGGTTCTTTGAGAGAAAACCGAGATATCAGATCAAGATAACCAAGATCTTCTCGTAGCGATGAACAAGGAAAAGCACAAACCATAGCCAAATACATAACGTGAACCTAGATCATGAAAAATAAGTTTACACATCCTTAAACAATTAATCAAGTAATAATCAAACATTAAGATTAAGATGTATGTATGATATTTACGTTTATCAGTCAAATTAAAGTGCAACTAGATCATCTAACGCCAAAGAAATGATGGTATAAATTACATAACTCTAAGTCGTATCCAAATGAATCCAATTATAAATCCAGTTAAGACAATAATCAAAACTTACCTACAATTAAAAGAGTTAGAAATAACAATAAAATAAAAGGGTGTGTTGAGATTGTTGTGCTGAAAAAAAAAAGTAGATATTATAAAACACAGTAAAATGAAACCGGTTGACTATAAAGTTTATTCGACAATGAATTCATCATTTATTTTCTTAATATTTTCACTCTTTCAATCCCATATAGTGTCAAACTTAATCGAACAAGCGTCAATCAAATTCAACATATTCTTATAAGCAAAAACAATTATGTATTCAGTATCTCACTAGTTTCAATATCTACTCGTGAGATATTTATCTTCTACCTCTTGAATTAAGCAAACAAGAGATTAATTAAGACTAAGCAAATTACCAAAAACTTTAATTAAAGAAAACAAACAAAATTTAAGTATTCTAAAACAATTTTTGACAAAACCAGATTAAGAATAAAACTTTATTGAACAAAAATCTCAAAATTCATTACGAAATTATAAGAGAATCAATCCCAAGGGATTTAGTCTTCTATACGGAGGAAAAACAAAGGATTACAAAAAAGAAAAATAAAGAAAACTAAGGAAACTCTAATAGTCTAGTATGCTCCGTTTTATGAACCCTAATCTAAAAACTTAATTTTTTTTTTCTCTTGAATGGTGTGTCTTTTTATAGATTTCTTAGGTCCAAGGATTTCAAAAAAGTATTTTGTTTCAAATTTTATTCATAATTTATCAGTTTTCAACTTTTCAGAATTTTTGGATTCTTCTTTCTAGCTTTTACTGCAACTCTATTTTTCGTATCTTTGCAAAAGATTTGCTTCCAAATTTATTTCTAAGATATTGTAAATTTTATTCTCTTATTTTTCTTCTCAAACTTTGTTTTTTGTTTCCATTCAAGGAAGCAACTTGGACATTCGCATACGAGACACCTTGACAGTGGTAAGTACTTCCTTCAAACCATCTATCTTGAGAAATATTATACAGTTTACCCTACAAATACAAAATTAACAGAAATAATGGTTAAGACCAAATAAACCCAATTAGATAAATTTTAACTAAAGCATCACAATTATTTATGATTAAAATTTTAAAGTGTGAATAAAATTATGTTCATTAATACACAAACCTCAATAATATAGGTTTATCTATGCAAAAGTTTATTATGACTATAAATAGGTTTACATTCTACACAAATGAAGAATCATTCAATAACATTTATTACTCAGACTTCAGATTGACTTGTTGTACAATTACCTACCATTTGCAACAACATTTATTACTCATATTTGAAGATTGACTTAAGCCTCTTATTACCTTTTACAAGTACACCTCTCCTTTTCAAACTTATGACATTACAACATATATGTTGAGAGACGAAGACATCACACTAGCAATAATAGAGAATTACATATACATTCTACCGGAATGGAAGATTATTAAATAACATTTATTACTCATAATTGAAGATTAACTTGAGCATCCAATTACCTTTTGCAATTACATTAATTACGTATATCTATAAACTAATTTGAGCGCATGATTACCTTTTGTAAGTACATCACCCTTTCTCATACTTATAACATTGCAACATATACATCAAGAGACGAAGATACCGTGCTATCACTAAAAAAAGAATTATATACAAAAGAATCATTCTAAGTTCTTACAAAAACAGTTTGAAATTCCAACTCATACTTAAATTCAGTGTTAACATACCACAATTTCTTCTTAAGCATCTCCATTCTTAGAAAAATCACCTATTTGTTCTAAAATGGTCTACTGAAGAACAAATAAAAATAAGAATGTGGTAATAAGAACATAAATGTACCAAGAAAATTAGAGATGGTAATTAATAACATATTGTGAGAAAAATCGCATTTTCAATTTATGACAATGGTGAAAGTGTTATTGTAAATCAATCTTGCTTACAAACAAGTGTGTCTACTATTTGTGGTGAAAGAAAGTTGCGACATAGACCAAGAATTATTTCTCAAATACTAAAGGGGATAAGCTCCTTCTTCATTATTTGTAGTTTGAATTTTGGATGGAACATGTAAGAGCAATGGCATAGAAGCAATGACGATCACTAGGTGTATACCTTGAATGAAATGGTTGATTAGAAGTTCAACTCACTAAGAAAAATTCTAGGATTAACTACTTATGAAAATATCCTAAAGAGAACTCAAGAAGATATATGACCAAAATTAGAAAGTGTAATAATTCTCATTTAAGTTAAGAAATATAAGAGAAAAATGCACACACTTGTTTATAACCCTAAAACTCGGCCAAGGAATAGAGAAAGTGAAAGGGAAAAATCAAGTTTGAAGGACTTGGGCGCCAAGACTAGTCACGCAAAGGTGTAGGAAGCACACCTGCTAACCCTAATTGACATGCTCAATCTCCTTGTGATCGACCTAGAATTTCTCCAGACCAATGAAAATCTAACTAAAATCCTAACTAGGTTAAACCCCTAATTTTAACCCTAGTCAGGTATAAACTTAGATACAAGTCCAAACTCATATACTACTTTTATTTGGCAAATACAAACTCAAACAAAATATCATAAAAATTTGACCATGTTAAGTTCAAGTGAATCTCACTCTTGTATTTTGTTTTAGTCATAGCTGTCTTGGTTGTTCCATTAACAAAATTGACCAAACCATCACAATGTCTACATTTAGCTTGGTCGTTTATAGTAGGCTTCAACAATTCATCCAAGTGATCTCATATATCCAAGCAATTCTTACTTCGAAACAAGATGGTACCATATACTTTTGTCGTGTTAGACCAAAATGTTACCTTGCCCATCTATCTAATTACTTGGTGCGCAAACAATTGAGAAAAAAAACAGATCAATTCAAATTGAATGTTTCTAAAAACAGTTGTTTTTTTCTTTTTGAACCCTTAACCCATTACAATAAATTAAACAAAATCCTATACATGATAGATCTTTCTTTTGCAGAGTGAACGCCCTATCAAATGAGAAACAAACTATCAGCTACACAATGCATTTTAGTTAACAAAAGGCTGCAATTTACATGCAGCAATTGATTCAAGAATCCACGTGTGACCAATCACTTGTAAAGTATTAGCAGCTAAATCCTCTGCGTCGTTTAGCCTTTGCCAGAGAATTGATACTTCTTCTCCCAACTTGCATCCTTGTGGGGGATCAAGGTTGTAAACAACCAGCAACTTCGAAGAATTCACTTTGCATTCCTGTCTTTGCGCTTCCAATTCTTCCTTGCTTCTCAAAACAGTGCCTCCACCCACTTCAATCAATTCTTCAAGATCTTCCTTATAAGTTGACACATAATCCCCAGAAAAATAAAATTTTAAGCTACTGAATAGCTTTGGCTCCTGTCATCACAACAATTAGAATATTATAATAGAACTCGAAGGTATTTCACAAGTAATTAACATCGAATTTCAACTGTTTTAAGCCCAAAATAAGAAATTATAAACGTTGAAAGTCAACAGGTCACTACTGAGCTAAACATTAAATATAACCTTAACATATCTATCTAGATGTTTCAGATGTTGAAAAGGAAAATAAGTGGCATTCTACAAGTTACTTAATATTATAATTTTTGACAGAGCAAGAAAAACAAGTCATGCCTTCACAATTTACATGAACATAAGATGCGACTAGAATACTTACATTGGCCAATGCCCTAAGTCTGCCAGCTCTTGGGCCACCTTGACACCCTTGGTTGTCAACACCAATTTCATATGGTTGTTCTTCTACAGGATTTTTCTCTTCCATGCATGCTTTTATCCCTACATTAATAAAATACATGGTATTTACATAACTAGAAAAGATATGAATAAGCATGAAAAAAATGCTTATCAAGCACATTTGAAAAACATGTAAGACCAATATACATGCTTTAAATAGAAAAGTCCATTACATGCTGAAGCATAAGCAGAAATTTAAGTTTCAAGCACAAACACAAATCTCCCATGTTAGCAGACCACCTCGTGTAGGGGGTGACTAGGTGCCAAAGACATAAAATAAATAAGAGTGGCAAGGTTAAATCATTACAAATACTCTCCATTCCAATTTCCTTCTAACTACAACACACCCCTAAAGTCAAGAAACTACTGGGAGCCCTAAGATTACCAAAATCATCACACTAATAAAGGAGATATTATATTAGTAACTAACCAGATTTGACACCCAGTTTATGGTATTTCAAGATTTTCATGAGTAGAAAAATTAATGTCTTGTTACCACTAACAATATACAATATAGATCAAGAGTATTTTTACTTTAGGGGTCAATTAATAATATGTAAGGGGACACCAAAGCATCATATAGAACATAATTGACTTTGTTCTCATGTCTGCCAAAAAGCATGTCATCTTCCAAACTACAGCCCTCCAATTGAAGCCATTATTAAATACTCGCCAATATTTGTCCAAAATTATAAGATGAGTGTCAACTCAAATAAGCAACACTGAAATAAAAACTTAAAACTTACAATCCAATTTTAGAACCCATCGTCCATTTAGAATAGCCATGAGAACTTTCAATGTCCTTGAGCATGCTCCATTTGCATCAGTTGACGCAATTACATGTGTAACATTTGAGGTCCAGAATTTCGTTACAGTTGCACCAATCGTGCTTGCATAATCTATCAAAAGTACCTGCACCATCGATAAGGAAAAAAAAATGTCATATACCAAAGATTAAAACATTATGCATAAAGCACAGAATGATGCAATATGCTCCTCAATAAGCAAAAACACAAGTGTTATAAATAACCCTTCTATTAGCATCAGATTGTTCAACATGTCAAAAGATACAGTATCCATTCCCCAAGAAAGAAAAGCATTAAAAATATAAAGATAGCAAATAAACCCAATCACTGAAAGTAGACAACTTTCAAACTAACCTTTTCTTCATTTGATAAAGCAGATCCACAGAAAACCATATTTTTACAATCATCCTGTGAAGCTTCATGAGTATTTGAGTTGTGAGATGACCTGTATACAGGAGTTACTCAGTAATAGTGCCCAACCTTGACAAGAAAATTACACATAATTTACAAGAGTATTATGACAAACAAAACAGTGGTAAAAACATAACCCTGAAATCTACTATATAACAAATGGTTGAGTACAACATTTGAGCTCTGTATTAATTATGCGAAGTTCTCTAGTTTAGGAGGCAACCTATAATATTTATTATAATAGTAGAAAAACATTGAAAGACATAGAAATGCATGAGATGCTTGAAATAGCACATGACAAGGAAGAAAACATACAGGTGAGACAAATTGGGATGCTTCCGAGCTGCCTGTTTCTTAGACCTAGATTTCTCACATGGAAATTTTACATTTGAATGGAGGGGACAGAGCAAAAGAAAGTCCTCCTGAACCAATGAATACCCCAAAAAAGTTTAGAGATATACAAAGAACGATGTATTTTTTTTTAAGTTCTATGCTTTAAAATGGAAAGAAAGTTACATGATCCCAACGACAAGTTGAGATGTCCATTGCACAAGGAACATGATAAGTTCTTCGGCATGATTTGACATAGCAACCAAGAGCTGCTCCCTTTAGATTACATTTACTGCATTTAAGTTTTGCTCCCCTGGCCAATTCTGCCTTCAGATTCTTAACCACTTCACCAGCAAAGTACACTTGTGGTGCCCTGGATTCCAAAAGTTTACCCCAAATTTATCAGAAAAATGCAAACAGAAAGGGAAAAGATACTAAAATGCACACTGGTTACAATGTAAATGTTTTGAACAAAACATGGTCAATCAAGATTCAATGCTGTTTTTAGGTGGCTCCACAAATCCAACCAATAAAAATGTAGACTAGAATGCTTTTGTAATGAGCAATGCATAGAAATATCAAGTTAACATACCAGTCAATACAACTTCTGTGCACAGGAATAACATTTGGCTTCATTGCTGCAACTCCACTAACTAAGTTTCCATTAGCATAATGCAGCATTGGTCCAGTAACCTACAAAAAATCACCATAAAGACCAAGAAATAGTTTCAGACATTTGTCAGTAAGCATATACAGCATGAGAATAACAGTTGGGATCAGGGAAAAGGGAATTGAAAACAATGGCTATAGTTGGTACACATCAAATATTACCTCGGAGGTTTTAGAAGATTGGCAAAAGGAACAGATACTTCCAGTTGGAGAAAAGTCATTTGGAGCATCTATTGCCAATTGTGCACCGGGGTCCTTTCCAGATTTATGGTCAATAATTTTCTGTCTCTTGGTATCCCTTTCAAGACCCTCAGTTTCAGAGGCTGAACTTTCTGACCTTAATTGTCCCATTTTCTCGTTCAATTTTACATTTCCTGTACTAGCTCTCTTTAAGGAAGAATTACCCAGTCTATCAGGAGGAGGTAATGGCTGAAATTAAGAGTTTGAGAATGAGAAACCAGGTTGATAAAGGATTGGACATACAGCAGATTTAACAGTGTATAAACAGAAAACCATAAATATGAGTGTTTTTTTACATGTTCACTGTCTTGATCACTGCAGTCATTATCTGAACCTTTGGTATCACAAAAAGGAGGGCTGTCTGGGGCCGACTGTGTCACTTGATTCACATCCATTTCCATCTGGGAAGATAGCATCAGATTAGGCTTCCCTCTCCCATGAGACAACTCAAGCTCTTCAGCTCTATCATGCACTGCAATCTTGGATTTGAGATTCTTGACAACCCCAACCTTGTTCACATTAGGCAAATTCCGAGGAAGCTTGCCAGCTTTTATACTACTAGAAGTTGAATTAAGAACTGCTTGGCATGGCTCCAAAACCCTCTCATCACCTACATCAATAAGTTTAAATAAATATATATATATACATATATATAAACAATTCAGCTTCAAACAATGTATAGTTTTTTTAATCAATTAAAAAAGCTCTCCAAAAGTAAAATAACTTCACCAGACGAACGTTGCTGAAACAAACTAGCACAAAAGGTAGCCTCCAAGCTTCTATATATTGCTACCACATTCTCCACAAAAGTCACGTGCCTTACATCTGCCTCCCACGATCATCACATAAGAAATATAAGTATACATAATTCAAAACATAGAAAACATAGCTTAGACCATAACATAAACTGTTGAAAAGAAAAGAGGAAATCAAGAATTTGATCCTTCAAATATCGCGCTTTCTCCAAAATAATCTTATAAGATAAATAAATTATGTAACTATCCTTATAATATTAAATATCTATCAATTTAGTTCACTTATTAACATATTTTACTGACCACCAATGACTAATTTGAAAGATTTTTCATTACTTGAAAAACTATTCAGTATCACTTATACTACAGGGTTTACTTATATAATTTGTTCAGTTTGAGAGCTGTAATAATTGTCTAGGAGTGAAATTGATAATTTATTTGAATAGGAAGAAAAACAGAGCGACAAACACACGCCGGTAGTTGATCATGCAGCACACACGCTAAACCTAACAGCAAATTACCTGTTTGAGCATACTTTGCATCACAAACAGCACATTCAGAACCAGCCCCAGCCGTTATGCAATCAGCTAAGCATGAACTGCCAAACACAAAATGTCCAAATATCAGTTTCATTGATGAGAAAAGCCGTGCAAAAAAATGACCAACATATACAAACAATACAACAAAGGAAATGAAGTAACGAACTCGCAGAACAGGTGGTTGCAAGGAAGTAACACCGGCCTCTTGAACAAGCCCAGACTGCAAGATCCAGCGCCAACACAGACAACAACAACAACAACAGAAAATCCATTAAACAAACTAGCTGCTGAAAATAACAAAATTAATTTATGTGAGCTTAAGTAGCAGCACAAGCACGAAACTAATTTAAATTTAATCGATAAAATAATGAAATAAATAAAAAATCTGCAACTGTAAAGGCTAAGTTCGATTTAGAGAGATTATAGTGGAAAGACAAAATTGACGAACCAGAGAGGGCACTTGAGTTCGAGAGCAAGTTTCTGGAAGTGAAGCATCCATGGATTGAGAAGCTTGGTTTTACCGGCGTTAGGTTTTGCGGAATCATCCATTTTTTTTTATGAAAAAAAATAGAGAAGAGTTGAGAAAAAGAAGGTCGCGTGGAAGAGAAGAGTAGTGAGATTGGAGATTTTATTTCGTTTTCATGGGAGGCGGTCTTTTCAGAGATGATGTATGAGATGAAACGTGGATGGCTGAGATTTATTGACTAGAAGCTAGGGCGCGGCCATGTATTTGATTGGCGCCTTGCAACGATGACGTTTTCATTTGAAGTACTCGCGCCACTTTTTCTTTTCGCTCTTCGCTTTCTTTCAAGTTTTCGGTTTTGCCTTCCCCCCCCTCACCCAACTCCATTTATTAGGGATTGTATTCTTAATAACTTTTTCATTTGGCTTAAATAATATTACTAACGTTCGTCTTCTTCCAAAAACTTAATATACGCACTAAATTAAGGGCGTACATTACTCAAATTTAAACAAATTTCATCACTTAATTCGATTATAAAATTTGAAACTAACTGAGTTTTTTTTTAAATATATTGAATATGAAAACAAATAGTACCTACATCATATTTTCATAAATCAAAAACATAAAAAATGGAAATTAAATCAATAGAGTGACACGGTTTTTCTCATGCAAATTAAATCTATTTCTATATTAGATTTTTCTTAAAACCATCACATGTAGCATAACACTAATGTATATTGTCTATATCGAGCTTTTAAAGGTGGAATAGCTATTATATAATCATCTTAGTAGATCATACTATTTAATGTTGCTATTTTTTTATGAGTGTTATTTTTCTTAATAAGTCCTTCATAAATATGGATGTATGAGTGTTTGTGAAATAAATTTGATTATGATAGTTTTCCAAATCAAATTTTTAATGGTTTAATATCCTGTCTTAGACTTTATCTCGTGCACTTTTATTCTTAATTAACTTATTTATAGAATTTGTATAAACAAATACTAACTATTGTAAATTTTATCATTGGTTCAATTCAATATCAAATTTATTATTCAATGTGTGATGTGATAATGTTGTACCGGTCATACTCCAACTTTTAGTCTGTCAAATTCTTTAATTAGAAAGCAAGTGTTAAAGTCTTATCATACTCCACCGTTCAGTTGGCCAGATTCTTTAATTAAAAAGTGTTAAAGTTTCATTATACTCCATCGATCAGTCGATCAGATTTTATTTGTAATGATCCCGTTGCTTAAACTACTAAGTACAAACTTATCTTTCTACCTACTCGACGGTCAAATATAGATTGTTGTACTCATTCTACACCCGGATATCGGTTTAAAGCGCGGTCTCTACACTCATCAATTGTTGAAAACAATTTGGACTAGGTTAACCAACTATTTTTAATAAAACAAGCAATCAAGACTAAAACACATATAATTCATATATTATGTTGATCGGTCCATCGGAAAGAAAAAATATTCAAGCCTACAAAAATATGTCCAAATTAAAATAAATTTGTTTCATGCCCACACCCCAGGCCCAGGATATTTTCACTTAAAGTGACTCTAATATCTCTTCAAAAGATGGCTTCGTCTCGTTGAGAGGGCGTTCACCACCAACTTCCTTTATCTCTTCATCAACACCTCTGCCGAGCAGCACTAATTTTCCTTCCACAACATTTTTTTCAATGTCGTATCGAGCATCTTCGGCAGGTATGTCGTGGAAGAAGGTCGCTTGCCGAAGACTTTGGTAGAAATATTCTTCACTTATACGAAGCATAAAAGACTGACACTTCTCCAACTCAGCAGAAAGTGTTCTTTCCTTTTCTTCAGCTTCAGATTTTACCTTCGCCAGCTCGGCCTTCTCTGCCTCGATCTCGGCTCTCAGGGCCTCTTGGGCCTTCTCAACCGCCAAATTATTTTGACGCATTTTTTCCTTGGACGCCTCCACTGCTGCTTTCAAAGAATTGGCCGACTTCGCCAACTCCGTTTTTAACTTGGGCATCATCACAGTTTTTGTCCTTTCCAACTCTTCTCCCAAAGTTTTGCCGACCACCATCGTTCGGCCTTGCAGTTCAACCCATTATGCAATCAAGTTGCTCGTGGGGACGGCCGCCAGCACACTCTCATCCTCGGGAGACACATCGATTTGCACACCCTGCGCCACTTGAAGAAGCAGATTCAGCATTCAGGGTTGTCGAGAGGATGACCTTGGCTTTGCACCCAATTGGACTATCTTAGTCGGGTGACCTTTCTTTCAATTCACCGAGGGAGCAGCAGTGATACTAGGGGGAATCACATCAATCGGAACAATTGGGTTACCCGTCCCGATTGTCTGAAGCTGCCTATTTTTCAGTTGGTTGCCTGACGTCTCATGCTGGTCATTAAGTTCCCAGAGATGGATCCATTCGAGTTATGATAGTTGCAAGAAAAAAACAAGTTAAACAACATCAACATAATGAATACAACCTTAAGCATAGGAAATCTACGTACCAGAAAAATTCACCCACTTTTTGGACGACCCGTATAATGTTATCGACTCCCGAGTAGGTAATTTATACGGAAGCTAATAAAAAAACAACAAGAACCAACTAGTCTAGCGGGGACATTGACGACCTCAACTAGGTTCCAATTTGGGTCAGATTTTGGGTCCAGTGGAAAGGGAATTTTGTTCGCCCTTTTGTATCATAAAAGTAATATCGATCGTCCAACTCCACGAATATTTTGAAGTATTTTTCTTTGAATTTTTTGTACGAGGTGGTGAACGTTGCAAAACGAGCATTCCCCGATCGGCTTGACTGTGACAACCAACTCACAGGAGTACTCAGACGGGCACTATAATAAAATAAAAATGACTGGGTGTAGGAATGAGCTTAAAAATATCACAAAGAACTCGAAACGCCTTAGGGCCGCCCACGAGTTAGGGTGTAGTTGGGTCAGAGCCACATTGAGGATCCGAAGGACCCCCATGGTAAAATCATCGAAGGGAAGGGTAATATGCAAATTTGAGAAAAAAGTATTATAAACGAAAAAGAAATATTGGGGTGCATTTTCTCGGCCATGACAGACTCGATCAGCGTAACCACAAATGTCAGCCATCACCGCATTCGAAGGACAATCGAGTTTTATGAAAGCAATTTTAGACCAAAAAAAAATAAATATATAAGCTATTGGAATCCCTAAAGCTAGTAGGAGTATTTAGGACACGAGGGTCAACCCACTCATAACTTGGGCCCTTTGACCTTTGGTCAACCGAATGGTTCAAGTTACTTACATCCATCGCACTACCAGATGTAGTACAAGTAACCTCAAGAGACTCGACATTAACAATACTATTATAGGAACTCGTATAAGAAGACATCACTAACCTGTGTACGAGAACACTAAAGGAAAACTTTAAGACTCGGCACTTGGAGCACGTGGCATAGATTTTATAACATCGGAGAAAGCGTAAACCCCACCAAGTTGAAATGGCATCATATTTATAGGGAATTGAACAGGAGAGAGATTATCGCATCTTTGTTTGGAACCGTTAGATTTATCTTCATCCAATGGTTCCCATCACTCGGCATATGAAACGACACGGAACCCTAATTGTTAGATATAACTTATTGAACAATGTCAAGCGTCACATCCCTGTCAAACATTTAATTCTCTCAAAATGGACATATCTCACCTTGGGAACTCCAACGGTCATTTTTGGCTCTATAGGAATTAATTTCTTTGAGCGTGGGGGATAAGTTGATGAGGACCTAGAAGAGGGTGTGCCCACTGACCAAGCCCATCCTTCCAGGAGGATGACTTAAGGCACGTGGCTAGGTCAGGATTTACCTCTAGCCAATGCTTCAACGCCTAGCCTTCCCTAGAGGATCACAGGGAATAGAGCACAGGCCTTGGGAGCCGAACATCAGCTAGTGTCTTTACTTTTAATCTCAGTATAATAGGTTTTCTTTAGCATAATAGTGGGGTGTTTAGGGTTTCATGTTAAGCTCACATCTTTTATGCTAAATCATTTCCACTCCTAAACTGCCATGTGGATGTCCATGTGCTCCATGTCAAGGTTATTTTCGTCTTCTAATATACCATTGACATTTTAGGGTTACATTATGCTTAAAGAAGCCTAATTGTGACCCTAATTAGTCACTTTTAACCCTAGTTGGACCTATTTTACTATTGGCCCAAATGCAAGCCTAAATGCCTATGCTACCTGGCCCAAATATATGGTCCAATTATTTTATGCTATTAGGCCCAATACATGACCCAAAAATAATGTTGACTAGTCAATCGAAACTGAATCTTCTTGTGTTTTCTGACCAAAACTTTAGTTTATGTTTTGATGAATTGGAGGTCTTTTTGGATATATTTGTACATTCATTCATCCGAAAATTGTCCTATTGACTGGGCCTACAAAAATAAACAAAAGCCCAATTAGACCCATATTTGCAAATAAATCCATAAACAACCTCTAGGTCTTCATCCTCCTTATTATGTGGTTGTGTATGACTGAGGGTTCTGCCTTCACCTTGTATATTAAGGAACAACTATACATATCAATTAACAACTTATATTTGGCCCATAAAGGTCAAACCCATAAACCAAGTACTATAAACAGAGCCTTCTGAGTAAAAGTAAGGTACCTTTTTACATTATGCTGGAATACATCTAAATTAGAACACTAACTTGAGCGTCAGAATGCAATCACACGTACCACCCGAGTATCAACATTGAACGTTAAAAATACGTAGAAATAGAAGAAAAAAAAATTCAATCAAAACTTTATTCGCTACTGTAGTGGGAAGAAAGTTGTAATTTTCTAAATAAATATATACTTACTTAATTAATTAATTCTAATTTACTTTCTTACCCTTTTCATTTTACACTTAAATTATTATTATTATTTATTTAAAATAAAAATATAATTTAAATATAAAAATATAATCAAATTTGTAAAAAAAATTATTATTATAAAATAACATAATTAATCATATCATATATAATAAACTATAAATATAAATAATAAAAAATAATAATAATATAGAAATAAATTTATATAATAATTATATTAATTACAAAAAAGTAAAGATAAATAATAATGTTATTTAATGTAAAAATAAGTTTTTATCAAATATTTATAATTATAAATATTTTAATAATATTTTAATTTAAATAATTATAATTCATAAAGAAATAAATCAAATTATTTTTTTAACAATTTTTAAATATGAGGGTAAATTTGTAAACTCACATTTTTATCAATTAAAAAAAATATAATTTCAATCACATTTATCACATCACTCACCATAAATTTTCCATACACTTTCCACTCTAAACACTCTAAGCCTTTGTTTGTATCTGTGTGATTATTGTTCACCCGGATTGAAAAGGAAAGAAATATCATGTTTGTATTTGGGAGTTTGTGGGTATTAGAGGGAGAAGAAAAAGCGAAGAAAGTGAAAGAGGCATCTATGCTAGGTTGAGAAGATTTGGTGAGAAAGTATTTGATTTTACCATATTACCCTTCACCTCACCTACTACCTATGTGCCATAGCAGCCTGTGCCAACATCCCGTGCCATGTAGCTGTAATATTCTCTCCACATGAGATTCTCACGCATGAGATTTCATCTGCATAAACACAACACAAACAAAGATTCGTACATTGTTTGGTGGGTTACTTCAAGTGTGTGAGTGATGAATAAATATGAGAGAGATGATAAATATGGAAGAGGAGTGGAGGTGAGTTATTTGTTTTGAGTTAAGGGCGTACCTTAGAAGCGGTCGGAGGTGCGCGCATGTGCACGATTGTCAAAAATTCACAAGCATTGGAGGTGTGCGGTTGCCGGAGGTGCAAGGTGTGGGTGAGGTTCCGTAGGTGGCGTTGTTGGTGGTCGATGGACGGTGGACGGTTTCGTTGCGGTGGTGGGTGGTGTTTCCGCTGGTTGTGCTTGGTGGACGGTTGTGGTTTGTGGTGGACGGTTGTGGTTCGTGGTGGTCGTTGGTGGTTCTGACATACGTTTCTGAAGGTAAATTTCATAAATAGATTTGAAATTTGAAGAATAAAATCTGAGAATGAAATTTGGAAAAGAAGGAATTTGTAATGTTTACTTATTTATTTTATTTATGTTAATAGATGTATGATGCTGCCTTTTGATTTTTTAAGTTTTTTCTTAATCACATTGATGAGTATATTAATGAGCATTAATGAAATTTTGAATGTATTTTCGGCTAGTTAAATTCTTTTTATTAATATTTAATTTTTTTCTGGTATTTGAAAATACATAGAGTTTATCTATGTATAATATTTTTTTTCTAAAAATAAAGTAAAAAACTTTATAAATCTTAGTTTAAATTTATAAAATAATTATAAGTACACAAAATATTTAAATATTTAATTTTTTCTAAAATCAAGTAAAAAACTTTATAAATATTGTTTTGAACAGGTTTTAAAATAATTATAAGTATACAAAATATTTTAAAATACTACTACTTTATAGATAGTTTACATATAATATTCTAATTTTTTCCAAAATCAACTAAAAGACTTTATAAATTTTATTTTGAATTTTAAAAATAATTACAAGTATATAAAGTATTTAAATATTTAAAAATATTACTTTATAGATAGTCTACATATAAGATTTTATTTTTTCGAAAATCAAGTAAAATAATTTTATAAATATTATTCTGAATTTATAAAATAATTATAAGTATACAGAATATTTAAATATTTTAAAATACGTAGTCTACATATAATATTTTATTTTTTCTAAAATAAAGTAAAAGAATTTTATAAACATTATTTTGAATTTATAAAATAATTATAACTATACAAAATATTTAAATATTTTAAAATACTACGATAATATACATATAATATTTATTTTTTTCTAAAATCAAGTAAAAAAACTTTATAAATATTATTTTGAATTTGTAATACTATAACTATACCACTTTACAGAGTTTATATATAATATTTTATTTTATTTTAAAAAGTAAAAAATTTTGAGTACTATTATTTCTCTAAAATGTGGTTCTTTAAACGCAATAGTTAAACTTATATGATATTCAAGGATTTGTGACCATGGATAAGGATAATCATTGGTGTATGTATTTCAAAAATGTCGAAATGTGTAGCACGAATGACATGAATCCCGATGTAGTTGGTGTTGATTTCCCACTAATAATAATAATTATTAAATATTATGATTTTTATTGTGTTATATTATATAATTACTTACATTTATTTTATTATAATATAAATATTAAAATAACAATAATAATTAATTATATAAAAGTATAATATATATTTAATTTAATGATTATATCTATAAATATAGTAAAATATTAATATATAATTTGTTATTTGTTTATATATAACAAATATTTATTGTATTTAAATATATAATTGTCGATTAATTGATTATTTTTATTTCTTTTTTTTAATCTTTGAAACTATAATAAAGGAGCAGTTTGTGTTGTTTTATATTTTTAATTAATTTTTTACTGTTTTGCTTGGTTTAAACCAGTATGTGCAAATCTGTAGGTAAACAAATGGATCCATAATAAAGGTATATGCATTCTTTGAACTCCAAGACTTACTATATGTGGTATATAAATTGTGCTAGAAGTTAAAGGACTTTTCACCTACTATTTCATCTCACAAATTAATTATTATTATCATTCTAGAAGTCATGAATTTTTTTTTTAATTGATTTCAATCAATTTGACTTCCAGATCCTTTTGAATTTGATGCAAAATTATTAGTCCTTTGCAATGAAAATTCTCAACCTTTTTTCATATGTTGTCTCTGTCACAAACAAACCAGTCCCACCACGTTTCAGTAGCTTCCAGCGAGCATTAGTGGTGCCAAGTTTCAAGCTCTTGAAACACTAACCACATGAATCCCTTCTCTGTTCCAATAGTTAGTACTTTTATAGTTTAACCAACATTCTATGTTTTTTCTCCCCACATGTAAGATTCTTAGCATATTATACCACATTTTATATTGGAAACTTGAATTTTATTTTAGACTTCAAATATATATTAAACATTATTAATTAAGATGGAAAAATACTTCATCTTCCTATATTTTAAGATGATTGATGTAGACAATTTTGATAGGATTTATATTGTACAAAACTTTGATTGTTTTTAGGGTCTACAGATTTTATCTAATTAATGTAATTAAATTAAATTAAATTATAATTATGTTATAAATATAATATTTTAATGAAGTTTTATTACATTGAGTATCTAATTTTTTTAAAATACCATGTCATTATTTGATTACATCCTTAACAAGATAATATGGTCATCGTTTTTTTTTTCAATTTATTGATCAATTTGTTTTTTTTTCTTAATCACTTCAAGTTTCATGGCGAACCTATTTTTAGAAAAGGAAAAGACATAAGTAATTATCAAGTTATTCCGTTAAAAACAACACAAGACAGTAAAAATATAAATTATATCTTCAATGTTTAAAAGTTACATCCAACTTAAGAAGACCCTACAATCGTAATCACACACTTTAAAGTATAATAGAGATTTCCAGTCACGAAAAAAGGAGTGTGAGAGTTATAGAGTTTTTGAGTTTTTAACTAATTTTATTGATAAATTATACCCTTAAAAGGTTCTTAAAAAGTTATTTAAAAAAATTTAATTCCTTATTAAGTAAGTACATTATACATTTTTGTGTGTACTTTATAATTTTTATAATTTCTTTGCAATATTATGGGAATGGATATTTTTTATTTATTTATGAAAATGAATAAATTTTAGGAAAATGATTTTACTTAGAAGAAGTTGTTTCATGGTAATACAACTTTAATACTGTCATGCAAGCTCACTAAAGTTGTGCATGATTGAATGATTTTGATTCAAAATTATAAAAATGTAATTGTTATTGGCTTGCACGACTTTGCTTAGTTTAGTTGTTTGATGATTTTTTACGGCAAGTGCACCGCGCGTTTGTCATAAGAACGGATATCGATCCCACAAGGAATAGTGAATTATCGAGTACAATTAAAAGAGTAGTTTTAAATTAATTGTGTTGGTACTGATCAATAAGAAAACAAACAAAAAATTAGTTGTTTCAATTGAAAAAATAAGGATTAGTTTCATCTGTCACCCTCAAAGTATTTTGATTAGCATGAGTTCTTTGATTGAAATTGATGCCCGTATAAAAATCATTTATATCGATTCATCGCATATAAAATCCTTAAGAATGTCCCCTAACGATGTCTCGCATAATTATAAGAACAACTTAGAACGAAACTCAGACGTTTAATAGCAATTAACATTTCAAGTCTATTCCTAGCACTCAAATATGTTAAGTATTGTTGTTTAGGTCAGAACCCCTAAAAATACCTCCCGGTCAGATTTAAGATTCTCAATTTGTCACGAAAAATTAAAGACAACAATATCAATAATCAAACTGAATATTAATATGTAAAATATCACCTCAATACATAAGAGTTTAAGCAGATTACTCCCCAATCCCAAATGGTAGAATTAGCCACGCATACTTCTAGCACCTTCCATTCTCTTTGATTATTACAATTCACTCTATGGTGTTTTCCTCTCAATCTGGCACACTAAGGTTGAGCCTCTAGCCCTCTATTTATCCTAGTTTTTTAGGGTTAGGTTGTTTATTGTGTCGTGCTAACGGGCTAAATGATAAAACATAAAAAAGGCCCAATCTTCCTTTGCATCTTTTTCCATTATGAGACCTTCTATCTTTATTTTTTTTACCTCAAATCATTCCTCTTTAATCCAAATCTCCAATCTTCCTTATAAATCTGCAATTAACACCAAATTTGGGAATAAAATACTCTTATTCAAATAAAGATCATAAAAAATGTAAAAAGGTATCAATTCATAAATTATGGATTATTTTATATGTAAATTAGCAATAAATCATCATAAGAGTGCCTATATTTTAATATGAAATATTACTGAAATTAGACACTTATCAGTTGTGCATGGATGACATCACTTTAGTTGTTTTATTTTACGTTAAATTCGTGCAAGGGTAGCACAACTTCAGTTTGCTAATTATTTTACCCATGAAAAAAATTGGTGATGTTGGAATAGAAAAAATAAGTGACAATAGACACATTGAAAACTTAGGGTTTAAGGACCAATAATTAGGGTTTATGGTGTAGGGGTCAAATTGTGTGGTTTAGGGTGGATGAATTATTATTGTTTAGGATTGATGGTTTATGATGAATTGATTAAACTTTATGGTTTATGGTGGAATTATTAAGGATCCACATTTAGGATCAATGATTAAAACTCACATAGGAGTTAGGGTTTGATATCAACCCAAAATACCTTTACACATGTTTGATAATTCATATGACGACCAACCACAACATAACGATAACAATCCACCACCACCTCTTCCAATTGAACATCAAAACAACCTAAAGCATAACAGAGAAAATCACTATGACACATTGTCTCACATATAATTTATTTTCATTTATGTAATAAAAACAACCTTATTATTTATAAGAAAAAATAATTTATTTGTCCTAATAATATTATTGTTATTTTACTCTATTTATTCATGTATTTTTTAAGTAAAACAATCCAAACCTTAATCATACATATTTTTTTAAGCAAACCCTAAAACAATACAAATCACAATATAATTAATTCATAAATAATACATTTTTAAAAAATTAACAAGTAAAATAATTAATAAGTTTACTTATATGAATTGAATGTAAAATAAAATAACTGAAGTTAGTCGTTAAAACTATGCATGACTTCAATTATTTTATTTTACACTAAAAACGTGTCACACATTCATAATTTCATCTAACCATGAACTAAATTAAGAAAAAAATGTGTCAACCAATAACGATTTAAGTTTTCATAATTTTGAACCAAAATCGTCCAATCACGACATGCCTTGGATATGCTTGCATGACAACTTCTTCACAAGAAAGTCTATTCTCATAATATCCCAAAGAAATTGAAGAAATTTAGTAAAAAAAAACAGACTCTATACACTTACATTTTAGAAACTAATGGTAATTTTGTAGCAATAAACTAACGGCAATTTCTTTTTTGGGCATGCGAGAGGTTATTTCTTTATTTACTTTAACAAATGTCTTCCTGCATCCCATATTTTTTAAGAAGACTGTTTTATCCTTTTTCAAAATGATTATGGATTGTTATTTCTGAAATATTTTCAAAACATATTTTTTGAAACACATTTTATTAATTCTGGATTTACCAATCTAGAAATAGAAAAAAATAAAAAAAATTGTTCGGAATGAATATTTTAGAATGATTTTTGTGTTATGGATTTCTTATTCTGGAAATACCTTTTTCTTACTGAATTCTGTTCTGGAAACTTTTTTCTTACGGAACCGATATTCCGAAATCATCCAAAACTGTGAATGGGTAATTTCGATATTTCAAAGCATGTAGGGTCAGGAAGAAAAATGTGGGGTGCAGGAAGAAACCCCTTGAAGAAAAGTGGTAAAAGTCCGAACAGGTCCGTAAAGTAGAAGCAGAAAGGGCCCATAATCTGGAATCATTTCAACGTTGAACTCCGGAAAAGGTTAAAAGCCAATTTTCCGATTGAAATTTTCTTTTATTCGCATAACTTTCCAACTACCTATGGACAGACTCACGTTTTTTTCATTCTTCCCTCCCTCCCTCTCCCACATAATGGCGAAAAAACCGTTACTCTGCTTGCTCATCCTCCTCGCCGTTATCGCCGTCGCCGGAGCCACATCCTCCTCCGGCGCTGAGCTCGACTACTCCAAGCTCTCCGGCATTATAATCCCCGGCTTCGCTTCCACTCAGCTCCGAGCATGGTCCATTCTTGACTGTCCCTACTCTCCGCTCGATTTCAACCCTCTCGATTTGGTCTGGCTCGACACAACCAAAGTACGTTGACGTTTCTCTCACTCTCGCTTCTTCTTTTACGTCGTTTTGCATCCCACTACATGAGGATCGAACCTTACCGTTTCTTGCTCCGAAGAAAAAAAATAGTGAATTTTCTTTCCCGGTGATTGATATTTTTCACTCTTAATTTCGACTGTTGTATCAATTTTTTTATCAATTCTATACGCGTGTCTACTCTGTCCAACAAGTAGATTATAGAGGAAGGCGTCTGCAAGAATATTGATCGACGTAGAGAGAGAGAGTTTGTGTGTATTTCCTCTGCTTAGAACGTAGTTTTAGCACTATCACGTATATGCTAGCGTGCACCTACAATAGAAAGACATAGAAGAGAGAGAAGTATAGGTACGACTGTAGATATAAGTAACGTGTCATGACAAAACAGAGAGAAAAGAGTGTATGAGGTGTTTGCACTATTGAAGTGTCCATATATAACATGATCAGCACACGATGCCTCCTGTGTTTTACTGTATATGAAATTAGCACCAACGAGCTACGATTAAAGAGTTAAGAGTAAAATATGTGAGAATTAATTTGTTGCGCAGCTTCTTTCTGCTGTCAATTGCTGGCTTAAGTGCATGGTGCTGGATCCGTACAACCAGACTGACCATCCGGATTGCAAGTCGCGCCCTGATATTGGTCTTTCTGGTATTACAGAACTTGATCCAGGTTATATAACAGGTGCGTTTTGTGTGTTTCTCTTTGCCGTGTCAATTTGTCAAATATGATTTTGTCTGTATTTGTTCTAGTTTTTGTACTTATGGTTTGGTGATGTATCATGCACCTGACAGGACCTCTTTCATCGGTTTGGAAAGAATGGATTAAGTGGTGTATTGAATTTGGCATAGAAGCTAATGCAATAATTGCTGTTCCATATGATTGGAGATTGTCGCCCTCCATGCTTGAAGAGAGGGACCTTTATTTTCATAAGCTAAAGTATGTCGTGATCTTTGCAACTGGCTTGCTCTAATCTGGGCAGTTTTTCTGCACAATGATTTGGATAAAATGCGTGTTAGATGCAACTATGTTTTCCTTTTGTCCGATTTGTTTCTGCTAACTAAGTAATTTTTTCAGTACTTAAATTTTTTCTTAAATATATACATGGTAGTGATAATCTCATTGCTTTGACTGTAAAATTATATGTTTGCATATGTGCAAACTTCATTAGCAAATGGTACGTCTATTTTACCCGCAGTCCAAATAATGGATGAAATGGAAGTGATGGAACTTAAAATAGTTATGCTTTCCCATGTTGATGGATATGATTAATGATGGAAGAAATGAACATGTAAAAAGGTTGTAAGTGCAAAATTTTAATATAATAAAATCTATTGGGTAAAAATACTAAATAATTTATAGGGACTTAAATATTATGGAGTGTGTATGTCCTCGTTGACTTCTTTGACTCCCCCTTAATAACTAGATTTTTAAGGTGAGTTCTTAGTGTAGGGTGCTTAACACTAACAAGTTTATTTATTTTTTTAAGTAAAATAAAACTCATTAGCACCTCAACATGGAGCGGAATGGAAGGAAGAATAGTTCTCTCCACATTCCCGTCCCTTCACTTCATTAATTTTGAACTCCCCTAAAAGGTAGTTGCTACTGCTCCATCCGCTTCATTACCCCTCCTCTAAATAAATTCTTAAGAGTTCAACTTCTTCAAACAAAAAATAATTGCAAGACAGATATAAAAAATTGCTAACACTATATGTACTTGGGAATTGCAGTGCATCCCGTAAGACTAAGAGTATTCTACAATTGTTAACAACTTTAGTCTCTTCTTTATGTATATTTGTCAAACCTTGGCACCTGGATTCTAATAATCTAAATATATGCTGCACATTGACAGATTTACGTATTCAAATTTGAAATGCTCTGTTAAGATAGTTTGATAAATATTGTTAAATCCAAAAGGATTGTTTCTAATAGTAACTGATTGTGAGTTTGCCTTTTAAAAAACGTGGGTTATTTATTCATTGCCTCCAAAAATAGATGATTAGATGAAATTGGTTTGCTAGTTACTGTGATTATATTTGCGCATAATTGTATTTCTCTTTGCAGATTAACATTTGAAACTGCTTACAAACTTCGTGGTGGCCCCTCTTTAGTTTTTGCCCATTCATTGGGTAATCATGTTTTCCGTTATTTCTTAGAGTGGTTGAAGCTAGAGATTGCACCAAAACATTATAACCAGTGGTTGGATCAACATATTCATGCCTATTTTGCTGTTGGTATGATTGACTTATGTACATTTATTACCTCTTTGAGGGTATTGCTGATATGAATGAATTAATATTCTGATTTTCCTTCTTTGATTGGTTATCTAAGGAGCTCCCCTTCTTGGTGCAATTGAAACCATTGAAGCAACACTTTCTGGGTTCACCTTTGGTCTTCCCATATCTGAGGTTACCTTTTAATTTTTGCAACTACTGTTTTCTTTTGCATAGTCAATCTCATCTGTTGTGATAAGGCATTTGTTGTGTCTTCTTTTGCATTTGCTTTTTTGTTTTAAAATTATATAGGCTTATGCTTGTCCAATATTATATGTCTCATTCATTTTGGTATTGCCAAATTTCAAATGGCTTTTTTTGGGCTTTTAGTACTTCTGATACCCTCTTCTTGAGCAGAGTTTGAGCTACAATATAACTACCAAAGGGAGAATTGTAAAGTTCTTTTTGTTATATTGATCGGTGTAAGCTTGCTTGGGAATTGTCTAAGAATTGACTAATATTAACCATTGAGCCTGTAAAACAGGATTAGTGCTGTAAAAGTGTAGTGAGAATTATCCTTTCCCTAGCCACTCACTTTGGTTGCGACCTATAACATTTTGGTGTTAAAATGCCTTCTTTCATGGAGACTTAGAAGACATGTATATGAAAATTCGTCTAGGATTTGACTCTCATAATGGGAAGAGTAAGACATTCAATTCAAGCTTAGGAAGGCACTGCATTATCTCGAACAATTTCCTTAAGTATAGTTTGGAAGATTCACCTAGGTTATGATACCGTTGAGGTATAGATAAAGTCAAAGTGATTATACCCTTTTCATAAAACATTTCCATGGTGGAAAACTCACTCTTTTTTGGCTAAGTAGATGGTATGATCATTCATGTAATGATAAGGTTGAAAAGTAGGTTCTAAAGCAGAAGGTGACAACCCAATTTGACATAAAGGGGTTGGGAAAGCTTAGGTATATTCTTGGGAAAGAAGTTGCATATTCTGGATAGGGTATCTTTATCTTCCAAAGGAATTATGTATTGAATCTTCTCAAAGAAATAGGAAATTTTGAGTATAGAACATTTGGAGTTCCCTTTAAACAGAACCACATGATCGGAAGTGAGGAGGGAAGCCTAGAGAAGTCTCAGTAGTTGTTATTGGTGGGAAAGTTCATCTATTTATCCACACTAGACTAGATATTGCTTATGCAATGAATGTGGTAAGCCAATTCATCCAAGATCTTTGGGAGAGACACTTGCATGCAATGGATAGAATTCCTAAATAAACATCAAACTACTATTTGATTAATAGATGGGTTGATTAACATATTCTTATGTTTACTGTGTCATATGCAGTTTTATTCTTAATGCATGCTTATCATAATATTTTTAAGGTATCAGGGAACAGCACGGTCGATGTTCAACTCCTTTGGTTCAGCACTATGGATGTTGCCTTTTTCCAAGTACTGTAGAACAGATAATAAATATTGGAAGCATTTTTATGGGGGAAGGCATGTTGGTAAACAAACATATAAATGTGATGAGCAGGAGTTTCAGTCAAACTTTTCTGGGTGGCCAACCAAAATAATCAACATTGAAATTCCCTCAGCTAAGGGTATGATTGATGACTCTTACTTTGCTAGTGGGCAATCTTGCTGTGGTGCTTGTGGTTTCCGACTGCTTAATTTTAACATGTCCTCGCAGCATTTGATGCATATCCTTCATTCTCAGAAATACCAGAGTCCAACTTGTCCAGCATGGAGTGCGGACTACCTACTCAATTATCCTTCTCAGCTCGTGAAATATCAGATGGCACCTTTTTCAAGGCAATTGAAGATTATGACCCAGACAGCAAGAGACTTTTACACCTGTTGCAAAAGTTAGTGTTACCCGGATAATCATTAAAATATATTTTGCTAGAATATTTTGATAATTATATATGGCTATAATTTGAAAACAAATGCTTCTCTAATATATATTGTGCTGGCTGTCTATTTTTATGTAATTTTTTTGGAGATTCATTTACTTATTACTCAGCATGTTTAAATTGTTATTTGTAGTTCTACTAGTGAACAGACATGTTCTAATGCTTTAATGTTTTAGATCATATCTTGGTGATCCTGTTCTTAATCCTCTTACACCTTGGGACCGACCACCAATTAAAAATGTCTTCTGCATTTATGGGTCTGATTCAAAGACAAAGGTATAATTTCCTCTACAAATGAACAAGCTTTTATTTAAATGAAGGTTGGTTTAGGGGTAAAGAGTTTTTGCATATTGCTTGTAAAGGGTTCATTTAAATAATTTCATTTGTATGAACTTAATTTAAATGTATTGACAGTATATTAGGTTTTTGTCATTGCCATTCAATCACAAATTTCCATGTATGATAAGTTTTTCTACTTTCTTAACAACTACCTTAAAAGTCATTTCTAACAGTTTCCTGATTGGTTGTTAGTATTCAAATTTTTCCAATGATAGTACATGAAAATTAAACTCTGCATGTAGTTGTAGTTTTTTGATTTATGAACTCTATAAAATGTCTTAATTTCCATATTTTATTTTATTTTAGAAAAAAATGACAAATACTGGGCCCATATGTTTGATACACCTGCACTGCAGACGAACATACTTAGTTTTTTTTTTTGTTCTGAAAGCTGTGAAGTTCTCCAATCTTTTAGCTTTATGAAATATTTACATTTGTTGAAGTCACATCACAAGTACCAGTATATTTCTTGATTTGATCATTTTATACTCCTCATCATGTTTGTTTTCTACCCTTTACATTCTTTCTTTCCCTTGTTATGGTTACTTGTGCTCAACAGAGTCACATGTAGGAGTGTCATACAACAAAGAAGCATTTCATAATAAATGAAATGGACTGTTTTGGTCCCTCCATACCTTAAATATAGTTCAAAACATTCAATGCTTTGATTTGAACACTGAATTCCGGTCTATCACATTCTGAACAAACTCTTTACCTGTGACGTTCTTTCTGGCCTCTTATTCTTGTGTGCTTATTGTTCAATACTGAAGGTTTTTTAGTGGTACAGGGAATGAGACTAGTGTACTAACACCTTAGTATTGCAGTTTTCACAGCTAAAATTGTCTTTAGTCAACTCATAAATTATGTCAATTGTTAAAATCTTTGTATTTAACATTTTTCCTGACTCTCAGCATTTACATGTATCTTGAAATTTTTTGTTTATACATTAAATCTTCTGGGAATCTGTTGATAAAAAATAGTTTATTGTGAATGATAATTCTGGCATCTTGACTTTGAAAATAGGTTGGTTACTATTTTGCTCCTAGTGGCAAGCCTTACCCTGACAATTGGATCATTACGGATGTCATTTATGAGTTTGAAGGATCTCTAATGTCAAGGTAACTGTCTATCTTTGCTGGTGTGCTGGTTTTGTATTTGTAAGTGGAATGAATTGGGGAGAGGGTGGTTTTTGGTTAAAACTTTTGGCACTAATTTTGCAAATTAATATTATCTTTTCGTAAGCAATGTGTATAATTTGGAAATAGTTATTACTATTCCAGTTCTTATCTGCACATTTTTTTATGTTTGAAATTAAATGTTTTGAAGTGTTTTAGTCTCAATTATTAGGTCAGGGACTCTGGTTGAAGGGAAAATTGGACCTATAAGTGGCGATGAGACGGTAAACTCAAATCATGTTTCCCTTACCGTGGTTGTGATTATATAGGAATGCATAATGTATTAATTGGCCATTTTTCTACTTCCACTGCTTTTTGAAATTGTGACGTGTGAGAATTACATCTACATTCAACAATTGGATTGCAATAAAATCAACCCTTTACAGGTGCCTTATCTCTCCCTTTCCTTGTGCAAGAACTGGCTTGGACCGAAAGTGAACATAACAAGAGCTCCTCAGGTATTGCAGACTAAAGATTGGTATTTGGGTAGTCTTTAAGTGTGATCATGTTCTTATTTTTTTTCCAGTTATGTTTTTGGGATTAAGTTAAATAGATTTGCATCATGTGGTATTAAATTATTAATTTACTGGTATGTATAATATTAAATTGTTGCTGCATGTTCTTATTTTAGACAGACAAGTGTGTGACCATGAGTTGTAAACCAATAACAACATAAGAAGTCTTCAACTCTGATATCTCCTGTTGCGTTTTTATTCTTTTATTATCTTCATTTAACCTCGTTTGCATTCATACTGATATTTGTATCACAATCTTTATATTTATCTTTGTTCTGACTTTTCAGTCAGAGCATGATGGTTCAGATGTACAGATTAAATTGAATGTGGAACATCACCATGAAGAAGATATTGTTCCAAAAATGACAAGATTGCCAAGGGTGAAGTACATAACATATTATGAAGATTCTGAAAGTCTTCCTGGAAAGAGGACAGCAATATGGGAGCTTGATAAAGGTGCATGGCTTGTCCCTGGAGTTGTCATGGACTAACTGATCATTTTATTTATGACTAAAATGACCACAACTTGATTACGAATTTTTCATACCCACTTGGACTATGTTAATTCAGTGTAGATAAAGTATCTTGTCAATTGTCTGACTGGATTTAGAAGTTGATGCTCACAAAATTTGCAAACACTTAAAAAAATTCATTCATTTACATGAAATTTTATACATGTTACCTCATCAGTCCTTCAAAAATTTAGTCATCAAAGTCTCAGATATTTAAATTGTCAGCATCTTAGTTCTTTAAAATTTTGTCTTGTCACCAAATTTGTTTTTCAAAGATCTGAATTATTACTGTATTGGTTCTCTACAAAGGAATAAAGTGGTGAAAAAGTTTAATTTGGTAGCAACTTGATGATTATGGAAGACTATATCTATGGAGATGTAAAATGTCATCATATTGGTCATTATGAAGGGACTAGAATGATGATAAAAAGGTTCTTTGAGGACTAATTTGATGGAATTTTTTTTGGAGGATTAAAGTGGTGGCTGAAAGAATCCATAGGGAAAGTTGCAACCCATAATTTGTTTTATTGATTGATTAGTAGTGATTAATACTTTCATAGATGAGTAAGTCTGATCTCAACAACTTCAAGGTTCTAAATTTTAACTTAAAATAGTTGACTACAAGTATACATACAAGTAAATTGACATAATATTCATGTAGCAAATCACAGGAACATAGTTAGATCACCAGTGCTAATGAGGGAACTATGGCTTGAGATGTGGCATGATATCCATCCTGATGCGAAATTAGAGTTTGTAACGAAAGGTATTTCAGACTATATTTATAAACAATTTCAGCTGAGAATCTCCAATTACTTTGACTTTGTTCTGTTACAGCTAAGCGGGGTCCCTTAAGAGATGAGGACTGTTATTGGGATTACGGGAAGGCTCGTTGTGCATGGCCTGACTACTGTGAATATAGGTTTTTTCTTTCTCCTTTATTTAAGGTTTGATTTATTTTTTGGAATTTGGAAATCTCACACGCACATTTCAAATTGGGAAAGAATCAAAAGTAGTGATATATTCCATATGGACCTACGGGTTACTTTTTCTTATTTGGAGATTTGTATAACAAAACCTTCTAATTTGTAAACATCGTAATATCCTTTGTTTTTTAATTCTTTTAACATGTGTGGTGTATCATACTGCAGGTATGTTTTTGGTGATGTTCACTTGGGACAAAGCTGCAGGTTGAGATATACTACTGCTGAAGTGTTGTCACATTATTTGTAAATAATAAGGTACTTCTTCTTTATACTTCTCTTTTATTTGGCTTGAACTTGTCCTGTTAAAATTTTGATTAGGTTAGACTTCAGGATAAGTTAGTTACATATTTCTTAATTGTCGTTACTCTAGATTTCAGAATCCTTGCCCAACCTCCAATTACGCCTACTTCAGTCATTCTATTATCGTTAACTATTTTATCAATTAAATATCTTTGCTCTGCCCAATTCTGAAGTTGCTAGATTTTACAAAACTTGAGCTAAATTCACACAATGTGCTGAAATTATTAAATTTAATTAACAAGACACTCATATTCTGTGATAGAAAGCACATAATATAAGTTTATATAGGCTCATTATATTTATTATGCATGAATAAGGATATTTTGTTTTCTCTAAATTTAAAGATTACATGACTATAATAATGAATTCAATATATTATTCTAATTCTTTACTGTATACATAGACTAATGGTACCTTTTTCATATTTGTTTTTTTACTGTTATTTCAAACTTAGTTTTTTCAACCCAGGTGCTAATACCTTCAGGCAATTTTTTCTACTGGATGACACACTTGACACGAACACCATTTCTCCTTCATATAACCTTGATTTTTGGAGTTTGTATACTTGCGGGGCACTGTTTACAAGCAAATTCTGTATTTGCTGGTTGGAACTTTGACTCAAGGGCCCTTATATTCAACTAGATAAAAAAAAGGCAATTGCAAGATTCTAAAAGTTTATACGACCCAATTTTTTTTAATAGTTTTATTGATATAAATTATTAGAAAAAAAAACATTTTTATAATAGAACTCACTATTCTAGAAGATTCATATTTTTTTCTTATTTTTTAATTACTTGGTTACTAAAAAATGACTGGACTGTCCATCTTTCTCGTTGTCTTATCTAATTATAATTTGTAATAATAAGATGAATATAGTTTTAATAATCTAAAATGAACACGAGGAAAATAAAGTAAATTTTGCCATAAAAATTAGAAAGAGAATAAGATTATAATGTTTTAGTTAGGTTAAACTTTACCATAACATATGCATAATTATTATAAATACAACAATATATTATAATTGTTAAAAACTTTATGTGCAAACTTGATGCTACTGGTGGCATCTGACATGCGTCTTCATATTCTCTGCAATTCGAAATTGAGGTTTGTGTTCTATTTGTTGAAACCCGAATTACACTGCTATTGGTTAAACTAGGTGCACATCCTTTACGGTTGGTTAGTCGAGTGACCAATTTTCACTTGGCCTCCATGATAAATAATACGTCAGAATGGTGGTGGATCTGTAGGGCTGTATTGATCAACGGGTTGACAGTTTTGTTGATTTAGAGAACATGACATGAGAAATGATAATATGAATAGTGTAGGTGATGGTAGTGAAGATGAAAACATTTGTTCTCTGATATACTGTAACTTGGATATTCTTATAGTATTCACACTTCGATGTTGTATACACCCTTTCAGGAAGGACAAATTTTATGTAATGTTTTTAGAAGCTCATTTGGAATGAGATTCTTTCTCCTTATCTGTATCTTTTTGGTAAACTAGGGAGACTAGAAAGAAATAATACTAGTAAACTGAGATAACCAATTCCTTTAAATCTAAGCAAATGAAAAAAATTTCCTCTTCTACTTTATCGACTCCCAATCTAATCTTTGTTTACCCAATTGAATCTCGCATTGTAATATATACTTCACTGCAAAGCATGTGTTTGATAATTTTTACACGATCTTATAGTTGTATTTGATTCCATAGGTTGAAATGGGTTACATTTGGGTTTGTGCAGATGAGTTTAACATGGCACTCAAATTTTAAATTATATCTTCACCAATTGCAGATTTTTTATTTTGTAATTTTGACATGAGCTTTCATAAATTATGTGTTTACGATACTTTTTTTTATTAAATTAAAATATTATTTTTGTTAATTTGTACGTTCTCAATCGATGCGTGTATTAAAGCAAACTATTCTTTTTAATTAGGTAATGGGATTACAAGTACATAAACTACTAAGTTTTGTCCTTTTTAAAAGTCTGATCTAACATGAAATCTATTTAAAATATTGCATTGTAATAAATAATTTAAAATAAATAAAAATTACCTCCAAATTAATTAATGAATCTAATTTCTTGTGTTACCTTTTAAACTTTTAAACATTTTATAAATATTTAAATATCCAAATAATAGAATAAAAAAGTACTACCGTTAATCACACGTTATTCCTTAATCTTCAAAACCATGCAACAAATAATCTTAACTTTTCAAAATATACATTTTAGTACTTTTCTCCAATATATTTTTATTAAATGGTGTTTTTTTTTCCTTTTTAATAATTAGTCTTTGCTTGTTGACACATATTCAATTTAGTATCTTAATTATCTGATACATTAACTTCAAATCATAATCATCTTATGAAAAGTATAGAAAACTGTCTAGTAGGATATCGTCTTTGAATGTCTACCGCCTACCATTTATAATTTTTATAGATGAGCTGTCTTAATTATTTTTTAAGATTTTCTATTTTTTAAGTTCTATATATAAAGAACATGCAAAATTTTAGGAATATGCATTAGTTATGTTGACACTTATTCTCTGTACAACCTGCTATTATAATGCACTTTCTTTCTTCTCTTGTCCTTGTATTCTGTATGAAACCAACAAAGTACTTAATAGTCGCAGCATTTACAAAAGGCGAAACATTTCTAGTAATGCTTTGACAAAAGAATAATTAAAGCACAAAGAGGCAAACTTAAATTTCTAAATCATATTTTACATTTTTAAGTTCGAGAACAAAAATACAAGTCAGAAATTATAACTTCTTTTATAGAGAGGTGAAGGAACTTTTAACTTTTACAAACGGTTAATGCGTATAAATCATACATGCTAATAGTTGATTACAACCAATGAATAGCAATTGCCATAAAACTACTGCAGTACGTGGACTGGGGATTCGGTTTCTCTAGACTAAAGGCTACATTTAAAGTTTAAATTATGAACTATTTTTCATTAATTGAAAAATGATAGATTGTGGTAAAACATATGTTTATATTCAATAATTTATGCAATTATTAAAATCTGAATAGTTAAATTTCCAATCAATGTTTAGAACCTAAAATTCATTGTAGATTTAGAAGAGTGTAAGCCAATGTTCAGTATAGTAATTTTCTAGTTCTTAAAATAAGCCATCACAAAAGAAAGCCGTCACAATTTGACAAGAGTCCATTCCCTTTCTATGTATTCGGAAACAAATACAAAGCTGTAACATGTTCAGAGAGAAAATTAAGAATTTGAAGAGGATTCATAACATAAAAACAGTGTCAGAAAAGCCGGACTAGCTGTTCTTTTTTATCTCAAACAAATATTTGAGTTCCATGTGACACCTTCTATCATCATCTTCAAACTGTAAGACAGCAACCAAACAGGAACAAGTTTATCAATCTATATGGATCAAATGTACATATTATATGGAGTAAACCTCAATAATCTTTCCAATAACTTGACTAATGGAAGCTCTTCATATTTTCAAACATTTTGGATTTAGATTTTGTAATAACCTATATCAGATTGAAATATATAGTGACTGTAAAATACGCAAATGAAAACTAAATAACCAATCCTTTTAGGGGTGTTATGTGGGAAGTTCAAAGGAGAAGACACGAAGAGGGTAAAGGTCGTATGTTATGCTTTTTCACCTTTGAATAAAATTAAGAAGTTTCAGATCATAGATCTGTGAATAAAACTTTATTATTGCAGTTATGCAAAGTAAGCATTGCCTTCAAGATAGAAAATCCGCTTTGAATAAATTAAGAAAAGGCAACACATGTTATAAGCAAAGGATCCAGTTGAAAAATGTAACCATACCTTAAGTTTGGCTGAGTAAACACCCCTTGCAAGTGCACCAGAGGGAGTGGTGTCCTCCTTCAAGGCATACACATATGGCTCCTTTTGAGGAGCAAAAGTACCCAACATTCCTTTGCTCTGATCAACTGAAAAATCCCAACAACAAAATCAAATTACCATGTGAAAAATTAAAAAAAGACATCATAACCATTTGATCAATTTCTAAGAATATATGACATAAATAAATACAGTAATTCAACTTCATTATCATCTGCAATTATGTTATAATTTATATGCTGTATATGTACCATACTCACCACATAAAATTTCTTATTCTAGAAAAGAAGGTGTTGTTTGACGACTAATAACCATTTTGAGACATTCATCTCAGGATTAACCCTATGTTTTTAATATAAAGTTCTGTACTGAACTAAATTAGACCAAACCTTGATGACCAATACTTAGTGCTATTACTCTTGCTTCTCAGTTAAGATTGTAGACTTTAATAATCAAGAGCTTGTTAGTAGATATTACAAAGGTTAGGAGCCAAGTTTCAACTGAGTCAAACAAAATATTAAAAGTTTTGAGCCTTATGTTTTCAAAAGCCAATATCATAAAGTTGCATATTCCAGATTATCTAGCAACAACAGAAAGGGAGTAAAGTGTTGATATTGTACCTTGAAGTCCTCCTTTCCACACAGTATTGGAGTATGTCAAGCCAGACACAATGTTGTGCAGAACACTAAATTTTATCTTAAGCTGATAGCGAGATCCCTCTCGGAGAGTGAATAGATTACTACCATTCCGATTTTCCTCCACAGGTAAAGGAGTAACAATTTCACCAAAATCCTCAGAGAGAATTCCTATGGAGTGGAATTTCACTTCAGGATCCAATTGACCTGTACAAGGAAAGAAGTTGAATAGAGGCAAGCAAAAAGTTCTGAGAAGCATAGACAAGGGTGATAAACAAACCGTCTAAATCACTTTCCAAGCAACCCAACAGCTTCTCCTTCCACCTCCTTAGGCTTTCATCCTCCTACACAAAACAATTAAGCTCAGAATCAGAAAACTTACCAGTAAAAATAACTTTATTAATCAATGGTGTCATTAGCCTATGAGATATGTGCAGCATTTGTTAGATAAATAAATTCCAATCCAATACACCATGAACAATTTAGCCACTCTTGTTTCCTGAAAAGCTTACACCTCAAAAGCTTAAAATATGACGGCTCACAAGTACTCAAAACCAGTTGAACCAATTTGAACACAGTTTACAAAGTGTTACTTCGTTTCCTTTTCTTTGGCCATTCCTTTTTAAACACTTAAACTACTTGAAAATTCAGCTTCACAGTCCAAGGGAGGTTTCTTAGCAACAACCAAGACACTAAAAACCCCATCCAAAACCCAGAAAACGTGAATCTTCCCGCTACCCCACAAATCACAACATCAAAGAAGTTATAGGCGACAAAAAGAAGAGGGTGAAGATCATAAAAACCTTGTCACGTTCGATCTGTTCCTTGAGAGAAACAAGAGGCCCAGGAACAAAGAAACCATTTTTACTATCTCGAATGCCTCCTTCTTCATCTTCGTCCACTTCTTCCTCCTCCACCCTACCATCATCCCAAGCATCACTCACTTTCTCAGTCATTTCTTGTTTGGTTCCATCTGAAGGCCCTGCTTCTTCCTGTGCTCTCTTCCCATTCACACTCTCCATCTCTCTCTCTATCTTTCTCTCCAATAAGAGAATATGAAGCTCTTGAGCTGCTTTTGTGTTATGTTATCTGCTAGGCTTTGGTACAATGGAAAGGGTGTATGAAAAGAGAGTAAAGCAAAGAAATGTGAAAACTTTGTTGGTTTGATTTTGGGGAAAGGTGAAGAGAAAATGGGTTCTATGAAGACTTGAAATAACAGTTTTGCCCTCTTTGCATCTTCCCACCACCACAACACAACTCACCTTTGTTAGGAACAGTTGCTAAGCAGAGCTGCTTCACACTGCTCCTAAAGCTTTCTCCCACTCAAGAAACTCACCCCAAGAATGATTTAACAAAATAAAAATAAACTGAAATGAAAATAAAATAGAAAAATAAAAAATCCAAACGGTAAATGTGTAAATTCTTTTTTTTTCTTTTATTTCTCTAATCAAACGCATCTGAAGTTTTTTTCTTCGACTTTACTTCAGTTTAACAAAATTTTATATGTACAAAATTCACTCATATTAAAAAAAGACTAAATTAGTAATTTATTGAAAAATGCTTTTTTTCTTTGAAACTAGAGACATGCAGCTTTACCCTTTTCATAATTTCTTCACTTTTTTTTTTATTTCATTTTACTTCACTCCAAATAATTCCATTTTGTTACATTTTTTTTTCTATTTAAAAAAAGAGAGGAAGTAGCAGTGATATAGATTCACACTGTTTTGTGTTTGTGTTTGAGTTTGAAGTGTTAACTGACACAAGGGTTTAGGGTGTATCTGTCTGTTTGAGCATTTTCGTTCACATTTGTCCCCACTCTGTCGGCATGCATCCTTTTCCTTTCCATTTTTAACGCTCCCGATTCCCAAATCTTCCAATTCTTAGACACTTTTTTTTGCTTCCAATAACGTTATATTTCTATTCCCCTCCCTACAAATAGATCAATGAGATTAGGAAAATTAATTTTTTGTGATGTATTTTAATATTTAATTTAAGATATTTTAAAAAAAAAAAAGGAAATATAATAAAAAAAATGGAAGAAGTAATGCCTTTTTATAATTTTTGTTCCCATATTATTATTTGTCTATATTTTTCTTTTTTTCCTCTCTCATTTTTTTCTTAAATATATAGATATGTTGTGGATTATGAACAACTTTTAAGATGTTATTTTTCTTAAAAAGTCTAGTTTAATTCGATAGTAGGACATTTGGGTCTTAAAGAACATGAATAAGTGAAACTAAACATTTACTTTTCAGGGTCTAGTATAGTTCTTGATTTAGGTGAATTTTTTTACCATTGTTTAATTCTTATTGGTTAAAAAAAATAAAAATTTATTGAGAAGTTTAGAATAAAAATTAAACATGTTTTTATTTACGAAATAAATATTTCTTTTTAATTCTTTTTAAAGTTATAAACATAATCGATTAGCCAAAGGATTCAGAAAGGATTCAGAAGCATAATCGACTATGCCTTCAATTACAAAACATACATAATCAATTAAGTTCATATTTACACACATCAGATAATCGATTATTCTCCCAAAAAACAAAACATAATCGGTTATGTATTCAACCTAATCGATTATCAACTATTTTGAATTAAATAATCGATTAGGCACGATAGAAAACTCACATAATGACTAACCTAAGATCGAAGATGCAATAACAAACTTGTTGGCTTTGCACTCTACTAACTCACAAAGCTCTTAAGGACCACTTAAGAAATGCAAAAGTCAGTTTGAATGATTTCAAATGCAGTGTGTGTGTTTTCAAAATCATGTTTTATATCATTAGTGATGAACAATTACTTATGACCTAACAACTCTGAGGCAGTGCTTTCATCACGTTCATGGTGGTTAAAGAGATTCTCTGTGCCAAAGTCAAGAATCTCTGAAATGGAATAATTGTGGTGTCGTGCATGACAGTGGTGCATAAAATTAATTCACTTTCAAAAATATGAAGAAAAAAGATGACACAATGGTATTTCACATACTATGATGTGGTTTTCTTTTCATTCATCTCTCTTTTCTCTTCAACCTTGAGAAGATCATTCATTCACTAAACTTTCTCTCCCCCACTTCCTCAATCACCTTCATCGTTGTCATGATCCAAACGAGAGTGACCCTCTCATCCGTCTCATCTATGATGTCACTTCCAATCCAAACATATTAACAATTTGTGACTATATGTTTACCTTTACACATGTTAGTTTCATTTATATAAACTTTTTTATCAAAATAATTTTTAAACTATAATAAACTTTTTCATCAACCTCAAGTGATTTAAACATAAGGTAATGATACCTTGAGAATATAATTGCTTTTTCACTTTCAACAACTATATATATTGTTATTTTATTTCAAAATTTTATTCGTATTTATTTTATTAATTGAATATAATATTTTATTATTAAATAGTTGTAAAATAGAAACGTGAGAAAAATAAGAATATCAAATTTAATTTCCATTAAACATAAGCTAAAAATAAAGGATAATAATAGTTTGAAACTCTAATTTTTCCAAACTCTAACTTCACAACCAATAATATTATCATTTTATTTTAATTTTTTATATTTATTTTTATCAGTTGAATATAATATTTTATTACTAAAAAAAATTGTAAAATAGAAGTGAGAGAAAAAGAGGAGTGACAATTCAAAAATAAAATTTAAAAAACTAATATGAAAGAATTTGAGTAAAACTATTTATAAAAAAATTATCCAAACATATCCTTAGAAAGACTTTATTGAACGAAGAAGATGGTGAAGCTTGTTCCACAACTAAAATAGGAAGGAAAAAAGTAGCAGCAGCTGAAACGAAGAAAAAGCAAATCATGAAGCATGATTTTCTTATTGACCTCGGGAACACATGGAAATTATACATGAATAAGGAGTGTCGATAACACCTTCAGTAACACTCTTTTTTAGCATTCTTCTCTTGTTTAAAAATCTATGCGGATCCTACTAATTTGTGAACAAAGACCCGTGCCAAATAGAAAACCAAACTCACCTCCCTTTTTTACCTGATACGAGGTATAATGTCACAGTGTCAAAGGGAGTGTTGGTACATGAATTTATGAAAAGCGTGAGATAGGATAAACAATTATGCATGCTGAGTGAGTCATCTGAAAGGTTCAACTGGAGCCGATTCTTCAAGAAAGTTGGCTGTCTCAAAACATTCTGCAGCTTCTAGCATTGTACCCTCGTCCTTGTGAAAAATGCCAAGATTATACCATGCAGAAGCATTATATCTGTCATGCCGTAGTGCATCCATCAGAAAGCTTCTGATTGCAGGATTTGACCGATTACTGCACCGTCTAAGAACCACCGCAGTAGAGATCAAGCTAGGGACATGTCCGGGATCTATATTCAAAGCATCACGAAAAGCTTTTAAAGCCTCTTTGTGAACGCCCTTTCCTTCGTACATAGTACCTGCGATATCCAACAAAACCCATTAGTACCCAATAACATCAGTTACATTCCATCATTACCCATAATATATTAACCATTAGCAGTTCAGCCAGCATAACTACATGTTTTTACTGTTTAAAGCACCTGTATTTTAAAGGCTTTTGCTGAGGTATTAATTATTTTTTAATTGTTTTAGTTGTGAAATAGTCATAGGCTAATCATAATAATGAAAATTTTGACTGCAATTGTTTTTATAAGACATGCTTTGCTAGACACCGAAGCTATGATGTTTTGGCACCTCAGTGAATCTAAGTTATTATACAACTAACTATAGACAAAAGATGCAATTCAGAATTTAGACCATATCTGCCAGATTTCCCAGTGATTATAAACCATTTATGTCCTTTCCAAAATTCATGAGCTCAAAGATAAACCATATTAATTACCTATTGCATGACATCTAGAAGCAGAGTATAGTTTGATGGCCTTAGATTTCGAAAGACACACCTCTGCATCTTGCCAACGTGACAGACTTATGTACAGATAAGCAAGATCATGCCATATTTCTATTTCCATGTTCCTAGCATGATCTATGTAGTCCTGTTTACAAAAACGCATGAGAAGAAAGGGGTAATCAGAAAGCCAAAAAAAACTCAACAGGCAATTTCAACTCAGTATTATAAATTAATCGGCATTACAGCCAACAAACCTTATATAGCGTCTTCCTTGAACCGAACGTCTTTCTCTGAACTAGGAGAATAGCAAGAAGCTGAGTACATGTTTTAATGGCACTCTTCAACTGGCCCTGCACAATTTGTAGTTTAGCTTTTGTTCGCAGTAACTCTCCTTGATCCCATATTCCAGTCTGATCTAAGGCCTCATTGATAATAGATTCGGCATCCAAAAACTGTTTTTTAGCTGACAATATGCGGGCTAACAATAACCACCCTTTAACACTGGACCCAGCTTCCAAGTTTAGAAAGCATTTTGCATAATGAAGTGCCGCATCCAACTTCCTTTGCTCTGCATATTCTAAACTCAAACAGTATATTACAAGGGGGTTACTCATTCCGGTCACTTTGTGTGCAGTTTCCAGAAAATGAAGTGCCTCAGATTGTCTCTCAACCCTCTCAGAATTAGAAATAGCAAATTTTGAGTGTGTTGAAAGTGAAACACCAAGTAAGCAACTAGAAAGACCTTCCAACTGATCACATCTTCCATCCAAGTTCTCAAGCACCTTGCGAGCTAAGCTTGCCCCATCTTTTGCAAGATCAGGGTTCTCACAACATATCTTAGAAGCAATTAACAAAGAAGGAACATGCTTTGGGTCCTCTTTACTCAACAATCTCCTTAGAAGATTCAATGCTACCAAGTCCTTACCTGCTCCATAATAACAAAGAGATAAGGCATGGTACCTTTCTCTACGATTGACAGTACCAGGGAGTAATTCTTCCCATTGATTGGCTAAAGCCGTCAAATCCCCTGAAACAGATAGAGCAAATGCAAGGTGGTCCAAAATTGATGGATCCCACTCAAGTTTATTTAGAGAAATTTTTCTTAGCAAAATCATTAAAAGGAGTATAGCCTCTTCTAAGTTATTTCTAGGTACAAAAGAGCTGTCCATATGGGAACGAAGATTCGAGGGGATTGCTTCCCCTCCACTATACAGAAGAAAAACAACAAATTCTTTCTGAATCCTTGCTATGGTTTTTGCATCAAGATTCCATTGGTGAAGGAGTGCACGACGGTAAGACAAAATCACATCACGGGGAGAATCAGTAAGTTTCCACAAATCTGGAAGTAGCTCAACTACCTTACTCAAAGTCTCCTGCAATTTACCCTCATTGCTGAAGTTTTGTGGCAAGCCTTCAGGTAATGAAGACTCAATTGTGTCCAGAATAACTTTACAAGTTTGTGCAGCTTCTGGAAGAAGGTTGAAAATAAATTAGATAACATTTTATCTTCCTGTACAAGACGAAAGTTTTAACATTCAAACTTTTTCAATCCTCCACTGCTAAATCTAAAGTTTTAACATTCCAGTTTCTGGGGTGTTTGACCATAACTCCATTAAGTTATCAATTCGTGGGATGGACCAAGGTATATAGTGTGAAAAAATGTTTAAGTAAATCGGAAAAACCGCTATATGTCCATTGTGATGGGAATAAATTCCAGAGTATGCGTAGCAGATACAAGATCAAAGCATGCAAATCAAGTCAAAATCAAAAGCACGCAAAAGAAACTATGCATGAGAGAAATACAAGTCATGTCAATGAGCGGAATTTCAGTTCAAAAAGAAAATATGTAAGAAAAGCCACAGGTTCCTTTAAGCTATATAACAGAGCAAATCTATGAATAAACAAGCAGTGAGGGTACCTTTAAACCTCCCTAGAACCTGCAAGCATTTCGCTTTTAGGAAAATTGCTTCCAACAGTAATCCAGCCGTGTATATGGACATTGGGGGAGTAGAATAATAATAGGATTGTTTTTTGGGGCGTTCTCTGCTTTTGGCAAGGGAAATTTTCATCTTGGAAGTTACAGCGCCTATATTTATTTTCTCATAAACACGTAAAGCAGCTTCTATATTCCCTTTATGATATTCATCTCTTCCTAACAAAGCACTAGCTTCCTACAAACATGCACAAGATCGCATCAAGTCCAATAAATTAGATCATCAAACAGCCACATACGTCAGCCATAATCTGCAAGGAACCTAGGGTCCTTCATAGCACACACATGATCAAATGAAATGAGAACAACCAATTTTTTAAACACCGTTAGTTAGATAGACACTCAGGGCTCTCAACTATCCACAAATAAAAGTGACACAGAAAATTCTGAAAGTTGTTGTTATCTGTGAATAACTTTAACAAAGAACCAAAGGACTTGGATCTCTCTGGAGTAAGTAAGTAAGCAAGAGCAAATCACAGTACATAAAAATAAAAGTTATGATTCAGGGTATCATCAAATGGAGAAAGCAAGGGATTTTTGAAGAAACCAACCTCATTGTCCAAGATGCCACTCTCACGCAAAGACAAATCAGTTTCGTCTATTTTACCAGAATCAGACCCCAACATCTCAATTTCTCCATCGAGGCCAGAACGCCCACTCGCTGTTGAAGAATAAAATTCCCTGATTGCAAGAGATTCCGAGGAAGGGACCGTTTCATCTTCCCCTTTGACCGGCTCCCTCACACACAGACACTTCATCATCTTCTGCAATCTCCTCCCCTGCTTAACCCTACTCCCCATTCCGCCTCAAAAACCTCTCCTCCGCAACAACACTGTCACACATTCAATTCAAACCACAATCACCACCCTTTCCTAATTCCTAATTCATTTAATTCATACCGAATTTTCTGATTTCACAATCAATACCGATAGTTGTCCTATTTTATTAGGTTCAAATCGAATCGGTTTTAAAAGTTTTAAAAGGAAACTAATAATAAAAATTATACAATTAAAAAAAAAAATCTGACAAGGTTAGATTAGACCGCGACGTTATCGGAATTAATAAATTAATTAACGTAAAAAAATGGAACTCCACCACAGGCGATAATACAATACCTGGCAACTGTTAAATTAAATAAATAACCACAATTACAAAAAGAAGAAAATTATCCTACATGAATCAATCGCGAAAGAACTCGTGAATCGTTATTATCAACAGAAAGAAAGAAAAGAATGAGGAATTGCCTTTTGTTTATAGAGAAAGAAAAGCAGAGTGTGGAGGAATGACTGGGGACACTAGCAGTCACCGCCATCGCTGAGTTTTTCTCTTTTTTTTCTACAATCGAAGGAACCTTTGAATGCTTTGAGTGAATAAAAGCATTGAAAGCTTCTTTCTCATCTTTAGCTTTTCCTTTTTCATTTATTTTAGGTTTTGGTCTGTGATGGGAACGAAACGGTTACTGTTAGTGGTGTTCGTTTGGGAGAGAAAGTGGAAGCGTAAGCGAGAAGACACGAATTTTCAGAGACAGATAGGGAACGGAATCGCATGTGGAAAGTTCGTTTTGTTTTATGGTGGGTCCCACTTTGGGAGCCACGAAGATAGTTGGCTGCCACGTGGCGTGAATCTTCTGGATGTTGCGGTGGCACTGGAACGGCCATTAACTATACTTTGTCTTCTCTTAACACCTAACAGGTAACGACCCTTTCTAATTAATTAAGATAATTAATTGATTGAGTTGACATAGGAAAGAGAAAATATCTATATATCAAAAATTCTAATTTATAATTATCATTTCTGTCACCAAACTTTGTTTTGTTTGAATTTGACTACATTACTGTATATTTTTTAATCCGTTGAATAATGTAAGATAATTCTGGGGAGTGAAATAAAGAGATTAGGGTATGTAAAGTTACCTGATCGAGTATGTTCTTTGTTTACCCTTTTTATGTAGTGGTGGTTGATGTTGACCAACCTATTTACTTTTTTATTTACATTTTATATTCAATTTAAATTAATCAAACCATGTTTGATTTTTATATTTAGTTTAAATTATTGATAAATAAATTAATTTTTTTTTCTTATTAATATTACTAGCAGGAACTTATGTAGTACAAACTTATCTAGTACAAGACACTAATACAATCCAACAAGGAAATATGATGTAAAATCTAAAAAGTAAGATACGAGACACGAATTTATATATTATATAGTTATGAATTATATAAATTGACAATAAAGATTTATGTGTATAAGTATGTTTAAGGTTTTTTTTAGCTGGTTCAAAAACATTTGTTCCTTATTTTATAATTATTATAAAGATTTATACAACAAATTTAAGTTTTTAGAAAATTAATGTATTTTTCTTTTTAAAATTGTGTTAAAACCGTGCTAGAATTGTCAAAAATCCAACAAATATTTTTAAAATTGAACACTTCACTGATATGTGTCCTACAAGTGTCGTACGAGTGTGGGTATCCAATACGTGTGTCCGACAGACACACCATTTAAGAGGAGTGTCTGAACCTCATAGGTGGAAACACTCCCGTGCATGTGTTTCCACATTTTTTATTTTGTTATTAATGTGTATCCATATTTTTATTATTATTATCATGTATTCAATTTTTTTATTTTAACCATGTGTATCACTTTTTTTATTTTGTTATTAATATGTATCTTTATTTATTATTATTATTATCTATCCATATTTTTTTTATTTTTATCATTACTATGTATCGTATTTTTTATTTTTATCATTATCATATATGTATTTGTATTTATTAAAATGAATTATAAATTCATACTCAAATATTTTAATTCATCATAAATTTATAACTCATGAGTTTACAAAATGACAATTGATTGAGAAAAGTGAAAAGTTTTTTTTAAGAGAAAAGTGGAAAGTTTTTTTTTATAAAAAGTGAGAAGTTTTATTTGGTTTTTAGATAATAAAATTAAAAAAGTAAAAGTGAATAAAAAAAAGGAAATGACATGAGTGTGCAATATAACAATAAAATGAGAAGTAATTTTCACTATTGTAGATGAAACAAAAAAATATTGAGGTTTCTTTAAATTTTGTAATATAAATCATAACTTATGTTGATTCTCGGACATGTGATCAATTACATCTAATATTTAGGATCTTTCCGTACAAATAAAAATTGAAGATTTAGGGGTTTGAAAACACAAAACGTAAATTGTAAGATAAAATTAAATATCAAAAGTGAGATTCTAGAAGATTAACAATTAACTGATTCAATTAATCAACTAAACTCATTTATGCAAATTAAATTCCTTATCATTTAATTCATTTCAATTCTTATTCAATTATTAAATTACGATTCAATTGATTTTTAATTTAAATTATAATTTCAGAAAGGCAAATCGATATATATCACAAAGAGCTGAAATTAGGAAAGAGAAGAGCAAACTCAAATTGATAGACGACCAGTGCAAAACTCAACTCATGTTGTTTGATGTTGATTTCATGAATTGATCTCTAGAGATTTAGTTTTCCATTAAAGAATAACTAAAATATATCATAAGAATAATATAAGAATATAAAAAGATAAAAAATAGACAAAAAAAAGAAGAGGAAAATTAAAACCCTAAAAAAATTATGCAAGTGAATTTTGTCTCTGTTTTGAGCATAATTAGGTCTCAAATAGACTTTCAACCTAATTCCTAATATTGAAAACTCTGAAGAAATTATGGGCCTAGTTTGGGCTCTAATCATATCTAGAAACCCAATTTAAAATATATAAGCTAAAATAAGCAAAATCAAACCAGTAGGATTTTCTTTACAAATCTTCAACAAATTAGCCTCAACTTCTAAAAATTGTAAAAAATAACAAAAGAGTCCAAATCCAACAATCCGTATGCCCATTTTAAATTCCTTGAAGTTTAAAATCCAATGAAATTGGAATAATACAAAAAAGATATCTGCAAACAAATTATGACCAAAACAGTGAGCAAATATCACATGAGCTAAAAATACAAAATTAAAGCAATTATGTAAAATGAACTCAATTTATTACTAATGAAAGAAAATTAACTAAAAATAAAGCAAATGAAAAGTGAAATCATTGTATAATAAAATTACAAAATTAGAAATGTGTGTACATAATATGTACTTTCAATAAGCTACATTAAATGTATAGTCACCAAGATGAAGGAATTTCTCAACAATATCCCTAAAAAACAATATAAACTAAAACATTGTTAATAAAATATTGAAATCCTCAATAACATTTCCAATGCGCAATGTTAATTGCTACATGACACCTTCTATAAAACATTTGCATTAAGCATGCCTTAATAAATAGTAACACATACGCCAAGCTAGGTACATTATGCACCTAGTGATCAAGACTGATACATAAATCTCCTTTAACTTTTTACCATCTGATGTATTAAATCTTTGATAAGATCATTAATGAAGTCAATATATCTCATTTAATTAATGTGCTAACATGCTTGATATCGTCTTGTAAAGCTTGCTACAATCCCAAGTATCCCACGAAACATACACCCTCAAATGGTCATCCTCCATAATAGGTCCCACACCCAAAAATGATTACATATCATAAAAATATCACATCATATGCATCTCATATCATATACGTATGCCAAACATCCACAAAAGGATCATACACCCACAAGGGGTCAATACCAAATAGTACATCTCTTTTAAACATCACAACCATAATCTCATTTTATTATGCTTATCATAAATATCTACCCATACATCATTTATCACATATCTTAATATACATAGTTAATTACATAATTTATACATCAACATAACATTCCATTATTAATTAAGCGATCTCTTCTTACTTGAGCGAGGTTTTCTCGCTTAAGAAATCTCTTTTCACTTAAATACCCTCACTTCCTTCAACAATGATCAAATTCCTGACTTAAGCAATACTACACCAATAGAGTGAGATGTATCATGAGAACATAGTTAAATTTGTCTCTTCCTTGCTAAAGCTCTACTCATCATGCTTAAACATTCATCACTTGAGCATTTGTGTAATGCTTAAGTGACATACACATATTAGATATCTCTCAACAAGTTATAGAGCTTCACTCATTACTACAATCAACACTTAAACAATTATTTCACCACTTGAGTGTCCTAACATAGTTTCATGATTTTCCAAAGGTTTTAGGATCTATACAACACTTTCATCACTTAAGCAAACATCATGTCAGTTAAGTGATATCCTTTTAGAGAAAAGAGTTGTCTTAGTCTCTTTCTAAGCTATATAATTCATCATCACTTGAATGTCCATAGTGTCACTCATTGATAGCGAGTGATGAGTGTAATTATTACATACCACTTAATGTTGTTTAAGTGGTGTGGTGTTTTTTTAGCAATATTAAGCTTGAAAACACATATTTCCATCAATTAAGAGAAAACCACCATTAAAAGCAACTCTCAACTATATTCCCAAACATTCAAAACATCACTTACATTGTTTATAATTTCCCAACTAATCTTTTATAACATTACCAATGATCCTCAAAATATACATATAGTTTTCCACCTACACATTTAAATAATCACTTATTTTGAATAAGTGCAAACATTAACTCTCCATATCCAAATGTTGCATACTAGCTAATAGTTTCTTCTAGCACTTCTAGAAACCTAAAAGAAATCCAAAAAAGTTTCCAAAGATCAAATCCTACATAAAAAAAAAATCCTCCCTTTAACAAATATTGAAAGAAAAGAAGAAAAACTACATAATCTTATGTAAGAATTGAAAAATTTATCAAAACTTTATTCTTACTAGTTCACTAAACACTTTATATAACTTCATCCTTAAATTTATAATTTGTTAAAATAATAACAATCAAATACTTCTCTAAACCTATAGTGAATTTAAATAAAAAAAGTTTTTGAGACATAAAAATTCTAAAGGAAATAAAAGAATATCTATATTTATTTGTAAACCTTATATTCTTTACCCATTTAAATTTTATTTTTAATTAAAACGTGGGTTTTATAATTTATAACAATCTTATATGTCTATAAAACTATTGGTGAAGTGCAAATAACTAAATATAATCTTAGGTCAAAGATGAATCATTGTAAACATATTTTTTTTAATCAATCATATATCAAAATAGTTAATTATCATATCTTAAAATAGTTAATTAATCTATAGTGTGTTATAATATTCCTGATAGTTTAACTCTTTCAAATAGAGAATACACATAATTTTCTTTAAGATAGAAAAGGAAGTTTTTGAAAAGGATTTGAAAAACTTTTTAAATTAGAAGTGAACTACTTTGTTATGTTTTACTTAAAGTTATATTAATATATATTGGCTATTGGTATAATTATTCATAGATATTTTAAAAAAGGTAGTCCGATAACGACCCGATAACAGGTGACTTGATTAGCTCAACAAACACTCTCTAGAATATGCTCGAAATGGCTCTGGTACCATATTACAAAGTAGACTTTAAGGCTAACTCAATCCCATAAAACCGGCTCATGGGGGTGAGGTTTGCACCCACTTATATACTGTGAAGGAGTGGACTTAAAGTCTAACTCAACCTCATAAAACCGGCTCAATAAGATGAGGTTTGCACCCACTTATATACTATGAAAGACTCTAATCTCTAGTCGATGTGGGATCTCCAACACACCCCCTCACGCCGAGGCTACCAACTCGTGCGTGGAGATATATGTTATGGGTGGTCGGATAACGGCCCGATAGCGGGTGGATTGATAAACCCAACAAATACTCGCTAGGATAGACTCAAAATGACTCTGATACCATGTGAAGAAGTGAACTTAAAGTCTAACTCAACCTCATAAAACCGACTCAATGAGGTGAAGTTTGCACCCGCTTATATACTATGAAAGACTCTAATCTCTAGTCGATGTGAAATCTCCAACATATACAATAAAATATTCTCATCTCTAGTCGATGTGAGATCTCCAACAATTATGAAAATATTTCTCTATTAACTAATCATTTGTACATAATGTTTGGTTCAAGATTTAGGAGAGGAAATAATTTTTTACTTTGGTTAAAGTTTTTGGAGGGCAGAGAAGTAAAATCCCTTCCATAATAATCTATCGTTTTATATATATATATATATATATATATATAAACATTTTTGAAAGAGAAGACATGATTTATAAAACATTTAAATTATATATATTAACTAAATATTTTTACTTATTTGTAAATTTAGAATTACAAGAATGTAATATTAAATTATTTTTTTAAAACTCTTGGATTTGTTTTCTTTTATTCTTTGAATTAAACATAATATGTAATAATAATTTTTTCCCTTCTATTATTTATAATTCCTTTATTTAAGTCAAATATAATGTTTAATTTTAATTTTTTTTAATCAAATAGTTCTTTAAATCTAATACCTTACTTAAAGAAATCTCATCTTTTATATAAATTTTTTCATTCATAAAACTTATATTTAAGATGTTATTTAAAGAATGTAATCCAACATTCATAAAACTTAATTTAAGATTTTTACAAATTTAATTCAACTTGACTTACATTAAGATAATTCAACTTGACTTATAAGATTGATAATGCAAGTTGACCTATCTTGTATTAATTCTTAAAATAATTGATTATTCATCTGCATCTATATAGAGATGACTCGAAAACCTGCATGTCAGTCCGCATAAAAACAAATAAAATTTCATGCAAAATAAAAAAAAGTTAATGTACTTGTAATATATATATTGAAGAGAGAAAAGAGAGAGTGTTCCATTTTTAATTTGTTTTCATTTTAATAGTTTTTCCAATAATTCTCTTAATAACCACCCTATGAATTAAAAAAAAAGTTGTTTGGACTAACAAAAGTGACAAGAGTTAGGTGAGCATCTTATCATGGTAAGTTATAAAAGATAAGGATGAAGCTCCTCACCTGTCACCATTCCTATATATTTTACCTTGGATTGGTACTAATAGGAGAGGAAAAGACAACACTGACACAAAGAGTGGCAGCTGGAAGAACAACAATGGCAGAGAGTGGCGGCTGGAAGAACACTACTTCAATGGCATCAAATGTTTCATAACTTTTAATATTTTCAATATAGTAAAACAGGTCAATATCTTATAGTATAATAAATCAAAATTCTAATATATAAGAGAATTTTTATATTATTATGCACCATAGTACTTGAAACTAAACTATTTCTAAAAAAGGTGTTTGTTTACTCATATATCTTTAGAACATTCAAATTAGATATTGTTTAATGAATAACCCACCCTTATATTATAAATATTTTTTTTCAACGTGTATTAATCATGGCACATGTTAACAATTAAGTCTCAAATTAAAATTTGACATGCATCTTTATATATTGTCAAAAATTTATTATCATCATTAATTATAATTTAATTTCAAAAAATCATTATAATAAATAAATATCGATAATATTATGATTTCTGTGGTGGATGAACGTTTATGAATCATCAAAACTTATTCAAACTTAGTTTTTTTTTAACTTATTTTTATTATTAATCAATAATAAAGGTTAAAAACAAAATTTTGAACATTAAAAAAATGTTACACTTCCGTCTTCTATATTGAGATTATTTTATAAATAATAACAAATATAATATTTAAAATTATCTTTATTAAAATAGTTATATTCTTTCAATATATGCATCACTTTTCCTAAGAAAGAAATAAAATAATAATAATTTATTGAAGAAAATATTATAATTTATATTTATATTTTAATGACTAAAATAGTAATCACTGTAAATGGATAAGATTATATTAAAAAAATACAAAATTCAACAAATACTTATTTTATTTAAAACTTATTAAAATATTAAGTAAAGTGTTTTAATGTCTTACTTAATGGGTTATATTTAATGGTACATATATTAAATGATAGAACATCTTTATGAAAATTTTATATTTTATACTTTATATTTTGTGCTTTAAAGTAATACTTTACTATTAAATATTTGATTTTATAAAAATAATGTACATATATAATTTTTTTAAAGAGAATATTTATAAATTTGAAAAATGTATAAGAACATGAACATTTTAATTTAAATACTAAAACTTTAAAGTATAATTTTATTACAAACACCCTTCTTTAATAAGTTATTATATATATATATATATTTAAGCGATGACCCGTGACAATTTTTAACCACTAATTAATGAAACTATTTACAAAGGTACTCAAATATGCTTTATGGTCTTTAGATTTTACAATTAATTTATAATGTAAGAATAATGAACAGAGAAGAAGAAGAAGAAGAAGAAGAAGAAGATGATGAAACAGCAAAAGTAATTTCTTAGAAAAACAGTTATGAGAAGAAAAACTGGGAATCCATGAATTATGAAAGCATTAAAAAGTGAGATGAGAATGGAGTCATTCATCACACATCATACATCATACATCATGATGATCATCTTAGATATAAAAGTGGTTGCATGCATGGATAGATGGGCAGAAAGCAGAGCTAGAAATGCAGATTCATCTTCCTCACTACTTTTTCACTGATGGTAGTTCCTAGGAAGTCTATGTTAGCCATTTTTGTTTGGCTAGGTCTTCTTGTGTGTTAATGTTAATAAGAAAACACCTTGTAATTATAGCTTTAAGAACTGGGCCAGCTGGTTTGGGTTTACAATGTCAAAGAGGTGGGCCCCATCCGTCTTCAACAGTAGGGTTAGCTCCACATACCTCTGGTACTTCTGCTCCTGTGACTCCTCTTGCAGGCCCGGGGACTGGCCCATTCTGCGGCCCAACAGAGTTCCTTTGCTGAGAAATTCATGGGCCAAGTACCCAGCCAGAAGCATGTTCGTTGAGACTGGGTTGGGACCCTCAAGCTTGGGCAATTTCGAGGAATTGAGTTTCGGTGAACCGTGATGCCTCTCTTTCCGCTTAGCACCACCGTTGAGCGGCAGTGGTGCACGGCGAGAGGGAGGACGCATCGTTTTGGTACTCATCTTTTGTTCTACACTGCACACGTCACCGTCATTAGACTGAGAAAAAAATGAAAAAATGAAAAATAATAAAGAAGGAATGTGAGAGTGTGGATGAACAGTGGAGTGAAAGAAAAGTGAATTGAGAAGAAGAAAAGCGATGATAACGAGGTAACGATTGTTGGAGTGAGTGCAGAAAAGAAAATGATGAAGAAGGTATGGGGTGTGTGTGGTATTTATATTCACTAATGAAACTAAATGGCCTTGTTGACTATCACATATTACATTAATGTCAAGCGGTGCAGGAGATGACTCATTTTTTCTGCCTTTCTATTCTTTTATCTCTTTTTTTTTTCCAATTCTTATTAAATAGAATTCATCGTTTAAAAAAATAAAATATAATTGAATTGGTTTTATTTTCAAATATTTAATTTTAAATTTTGATTATCTTATTTGGATAATGCGTTTTAATTATATCAAATCTAGAAATATCAAATACAAAAGTTATGCTTCAATCTAACAAAAGTAACAACTACATAGTTTCTCTAACTTATTTACATCTAAAGTAGATACATTCATTCATGTTGATAAAGAAGGTTCTAATAAATATAAATGATAAATAATTTTGACCTAACAAATAAAAAAATAGTTTTGTAAAATTGTAGTTGATATTAGTAAAAAATAGTTCTTAATGTTGATTAAGGAAAATCATGACTGACATTTGTGAGAAATGACATGAGTTAACTCTTATCAACATACTTTAATTGACCTCAACTAGAAATAATAAATATATGCTTATGTTAATAAAAAAATCGTGTTCAACAATAATAACAATATTCTAATTAAGGTTAAGTAATATATATATATATATATAATTTTCTTTTTTTAAATATTCAAAAACATTTTTATTATAAAATATATCAAAGTTTTATAAATACAAATTAAACTCTATTAATATCTCTCATGTAAACACGATATATGGTAATAAATACTGCATGAGAATATAGATAAAAATATATATTTTATATTTTTTTAGTTTTAATTATCAAATTTTTATAATTTTTTATATAATTTTACTGGTCACCTTCAAACATTAATTATTATTTTTATCAATTATACCTTTTTCACAAAATATTAAAGAATTTACAAATATCTATTATGATTATATAAACCAAATATAGAAAATACATAACTATTTTGTTAAGATAAAAAATAACAATTATATGTTTTTGGTCTTTTTATGAAAACCTTAAAGACAATTAAATAAATAAAAAAACAAAAAAAAAGATGTTTTAGAGATGAAAACCAAAGTACTTTAAGGTTCTTATTTAATTAGCATATTCATATATTTAATTTTTCTTATATAAGTTTCACTTATTCAATTTATTTATATTATTTTAACTTCTTTTTTCATCAAATCATTTATTAGATCCATAAACTTATTTCTTCCTATCTCTTATTCTCTTACTTCATTCAACCCATACATCCCAAAAGTCAAATGTACATTTAACACATTTCCTTATCTACTAGTTTAGATTATTTAAAGAAAATAATTATTTGTTCTTATTGATATAAACAAAATTAAAAACTTGGACTAAAAGCATACGCAATGAGATTTTCTTTTGGAATCATATAATTTTGTTAAGTGAAAAAACTAAAAAGTGAATAATTTTCATAGAACTACAAAAATTATAAAATTTATAGAGAACAAGAACATAACCAATTAACAAATATTTTTAAAAATAAATATAACCAAACATGTTTTTGGTGTAAGAAAAAGCTAGTCCAACTTTTTCATAGCAAATTTACCAATGAACAAAATGATGGATAAGTTTATACTTAGTCTGTGTTTAGTTATCACGATTTAGTTTTCTTCTTGGGTTTTAGGTTCTTTACTCCTCCCATGTATAAAAAATAAAGTTTATGTAAATTAATAACGTATATCTCCTCACATTATTTGTTAATATTTAAATTAATATAATTATAAATTTTTATTTTTTATTCAAATTTTTAAATTTATTTAACTACATTTTTAAATTAAAATATATTAATCATTAATTATTTTATTCTCATTTAGACAATCTTTAACACTTTTATTCATTGTGATGTAAAAACAAAAAAAAAAAAATATATATATATATATATATTTTTTTTTAGATTTTTTTTTGTTAAAGTTATTTTTTTATTATATATATTAATTTCTTAAAAAACTATTAACCACGTTTAAAAAAGAACATAGAAAGACAAATTAGGAATTACCATTTGCTTATAATCTATATCCCTTTTTAAAAATCAAACTTAACTTACCGCCGAATTGATTAAAATAAGTTACCGTTTAGTAAATCAAGCAAACTAGAATAAGAATCAGTGCAAACAAATTGCAAAAGTATTTTTGTTTTTTAGTTGCATATATAAATTTAATTAAAAACAACTACTATTAATTTTTTATATATATTTTATAATATTTTTTCTCTGAATATTTCATGCAAAATTTTGGGAAAATTTTGAATAGCAACTTTTTATAGAAAATTAAGAAAGATCTCATAAAAAAAATACTAAACAAGTATAACAATTAAAACAACATATATAAGTTCTTTCTTTTTTAAAAAAACTCATAAATACATACATCATGTGAGAAATGAGAAAGACATCAATAGCCATTTTTTTGAAAAAAATATACTAGAAAGCTATCCCACATTCAAATTATAGACTCAAATATTATTATACAAGAATATGAATAACTGCCACAAACAATTATTTCAAATCTGGGTATAAAACTGCTTAAAATATAATTAGTAAATTACATTGTAATTTAACATAACTTATTATAATATTATTTTTATCCAGTGTTTTTTTTAAAAAAACATTGTTAAATTTTCCTTCTTAAAGATAATAATTTTTTAAAAAAAGTCTATCATAAAATTTAGGGGAAAGAAAATAAAAATAATGGAAAGGGAACTTTTTTTATTAAGAAAAATAAAGTTGAAGTAAGTCAAAATTAAGAAAAAAATATTTGTTATTAATAATTTATTTATTATTTCAATTATTGTTATTTTTTAAATAAAAAAATGATCTATAATTAAAGAATATAATGAAGTATATACCTGATATAATCAATTATATGTTTGGCATAGATGATGAGATATATAACAAAAATACTTTAAATTTCCTTTTGAAGAGTAAAATAAATTACTATTAATTAATGTTCTTTTAGCGTCATACTTAAAGTTAACTCTATCCAATACTTTTTTTTCAGTTATTCATTTTAAATCCTAAACACCGAAGCTATGTTCTCAGAATATGCTACGTTTTACTGTAAAAAGAATATTATATTTATTATTAATCTTCTCACAAATTCTCTTACTATTTATAAAAATGAAATAAAATTTGATATATATATAGTATCTTAAAATAATAAGTAAGATATTATAAGAAGTTTTTATACTATTCGTTAGTATTATTATATTGAAGTTCAACTTTATTTATTAACTGTCATTGTCTCCTTTATGACAATTAAAATAAATATTGAACTTGTAAAAGTTGATTCACGCGGGAATGTTTTTATTTTTATTTTTTTTATTTATCATATTGTTAATGGAAGAAAATAGATTGAATTTAAGGATCCATACCTTATAGGTGTGACACGTTATTTTCTTATAATATAGTACTACCAGTTTATATATTTAATATTTATAATATATAGATATTTATAAAAATTAGATCATTATAAAACTTAGATATTTATAAATATTTTGAATTTTTTGTTGATAAAAAAATAGTTTCCAAAATTGATTTTGAGATTGAATTAACAATATATTCGTGAAAGGAGTATTTATTGTCTAGCTATATATATCAGTGCATTTAATTACATTTAGATGGTTGAATGAAGTGAGCATTATTGCTCTAAACACAATGGCACAAAATTTGAAAGATTTAGGTTGTATTTGGATTAAGAATAGAAATGTGAAGATTTGAGGAAGTTGATATATGATGATTTGAGAGGAAAGTGAACGTGTTAGATTGAATTTGTAAGAAAAATTTATCAAAATTTCTGAGTAATGTTATGATTGTGAGATAATTTTTTTTTTTTAAATATAAGTTTACAAAGTTATCCTTATCTTTAAAATATTTGAATAATGAAATATGAATTTGTTGTGGGTAGATTTGAGTTAATTAAAATTTTGTAATTTTTTTAATGTTTAATATTTTTTTACAAGAAATACAAGTTATTTATTATTATCACAAAATTTCATATTTTTTCTGTATTTAATTGTAATATTAAAAATTGTAAAAAACATTGGAAAAATAATTTAAAACGAAGTAAAATATCAATTAAAAATATTTACTTAAAAAATATAACCTTAATATTTTAAAAAATATAAATCACTAATATTATTATTATATAAAAATATATAATATTTAAATGGAACTGCTTTACAAAATTTTAATTACAAGTATTTTTTATTTCAAATTTAAATGATAATAATATTTTATATTTTTATAATCAACATTATTATTGTATAAATTTATGTTTTTATTATAAATAATTATATATTCATTATTATTAATTATTAATATTTCTTAATATTTATTTTTATTAATACCTTTATTAAATATTATTATTATTATTTAATATTACTTGATTATATTATATTATATAATCAATAATAATATTTATATATAATAAATGAATTAATATATTTTAAAATTAATTTTAAATTTAAATTATAAATTGATATTTTGTAAAGATATGTAAATATAGAAAACAAGAAAATGTAAATAAAAAATAACAAAAATAAAATACATATACCACTAAAATGAAAAAAAATTGTATTTGGAGGAAAAAAAAAAGTCACTGAGGTGACTCTCCTCTTGAATCACAGCATATATGACTAACACTTTTGAAGAGATGCACTGCTTTCCTTTTATTTCCTCACAATTTAATTGATACCAAACACACTTTTTCTTACAAAATCAATATCTTTCTACCCTATTCATCATAAACCAAAGCAAGTACAGGTACTGATCTAAGTCATAAAAGCAACATTTTTTAACAAAAATGACATTAACATACAAAACCATGGTCAAGGGACACCACAGAATGTGTTTGCTTGAGCATTCAAACTCCAAAGAACCTCTAAAAACTTTCAAACAACATATAGATCCTACTATTCAGAATCATTGGTCAAGTTTTTGAAACAAGCATGTAAAAGATGACCCTTGTTCCCTCATGTTTGAGCAGCTCTTTTGTCAAGGATGACACTTGAAACATTTTTCAATTTCATTCACCCCATTTTAATCTTATGTTTACTTCTCATTTATCTGTCATTGTGTATAATGAACTCAAGATACTTAAACTGTTACCTGCTATTTTCCCACTTTTCAACACTAATCTAGAAATATTGATGCACCTCCCGCTAAATGTACATTCCACTTCCTTGTACTAAATCGGTTTGACTCTACTTACACAGAAGCCTTGTGTTGTGCTTCTAACTTTCCAAGTATTTTCTTTATTGGATTTTCAATTAGGATTATATCATTTTCAAAAAAAGGATTCATGAAGAAAAGCTGACAAAGACTCTTGAATTAAGTACAATAGCACTTCAAAGATCACAGTAAAACTATACGGGCTCAAAGTTGACAATTGGATGATGTCGTCTAGAGAGCAGTGAAAGTGACCTGTAAATGAAGTATTGCTTTTATTCACAGAATTATTCTGAGTTCTAAACTTTTTTTTTCTGGGCTGCGGTTCATGTAATCAAGAATTCACATTTATGAGGAGAGAATTGAAGCAAGAAAGCTTCTTATAGCTGTGGTGGTTATATCATGGCTTTTCTTCCATACAGTTGAAGTATTGATACCATTTCTGGTTATTCTTGGTTGAGTTCTCTTGCTGTTAATGGAGTACAAATTGAAGTTGTATTTGGTTGATGGTAACACAAGCTGGCATGATAATGGATCCATCAACCTCAATCAGGACCAGCAGGGGTCATGTCACCTTATGGCTCTCACCGATTTTCTGTCCTTATGGTGCTTCTGCTCTTCCTATATTACAAGTTACTCATTTCCCTTTTGTCAAGTTCTCATATTTTATTTAACTGTTATTTTCAAAATTTTAGATAACATTAAGTACTTTTTATTATTATTTATGCATTTATTCTTCTCTTAATATTTAATTAATTTTATATATATCAAGAAAATTTAATAACCTTAAACAGTAATAGTATATAATTCATAAAAACACAGATTAACATTTGATTATAAAGTCCTCCATAGCATGCGTTGACATAGTTACATTGAAATTCATTAACTACAACTTACAAGTGACAATGCCGGTGTAGCAGGGATAAATTATGCATTGAAATTATACAACTTGACTATAAACTTGTATGGGAATAATACAATTTGACTAAAAATTTGCATTGAAATAATACAACTTAACTATTTATTTATGGTTTGTTTGTCTTTGTTAAGTGATTCTGCAATCTTGCTGGCAATGCAGTATGCTGTAGACTGAATGGTTACCATGGGGTTGACACCAACTGCACTGGGCAAAACACTCCCATCACACACATACAACCCTTTTGCTTCCCAACTCTCACCAGTTTCATCAACTGCACCTTCTTCTTCAGTGGCACCCATTCTACAACTTGTCATCTGATGTGCAGATGTCAACACTGTCCAGAGTTCATTCCTGGACCTTGGACCCCCAACTATTTTGACAGTATCAAGAAACTCCTCTAAATCTTCCTCCTTGACCCCCCTACATTTGAATCTTTGTCCATCACTCCTGTATGTGCCCACTTCCACAGCACCTGCTGCAACCAAAATCCTCAAGGCCTTCCTTAGTCCAATTCTGAGGTTTTCTTTGTCTACTTGGTCAAGTCTGTAAGTGACTCTTCCTTCAGCCTTCACTTTTCCTGATCCATGGTCTCTTATCAATGCAAAAATGTTAGCAGTTCTTGCATACTTTGCCATCCTGTCTTTCATATCATGCCCTGAAAGCCAGGGAACCAATGCTGAAAATGATCCTGGTCCTAGAGCAGGTGTTTCTATGATGAATCTTGGGGTGGAATCTTCTGCAAGTACCTTGTGGATCGAAGTTATGATCCCACCTTCATGGTTGTTGCCACTGAAGTTTGTCATGTCTTCTGGGAAGTATCCCCATGCAAATTGAACTGGGTGGAGATGGAGATTCCTTCCAATGTTTGGATTTTTCAGTCCACTAGAAATCATTAGAGGAGGAGTGGACAGAGAGCCACATGCTGAAATAGTTACCTTGGATTCGATTAGGAGTTTCTTTGTTACCTTACTCCTCCAAGTTGCTGCTGCAATCACTCCTAAACATTTCTTTTTCTTCATTCCATCATTTCCATCTTCAAGTATGAATCTTTCAGCTTTACATCCAGAGAGGATCACTGCACCATTTCCTACAGCATCAACCAACCAAGTAGAGTCAGTGCCCTTCTTATCTCCTGTCCTACAACCATAACAGCATGAACCACAATAATGATCTGCTGAGGAATTTGTAGCCACTGACTCTACTTTGAAGCCCATTTTCTCACATCCTTGTATGAGAACTCGATTCTGAAAGCTTTCTTTCTTGCACTTCTCTGTCACACCAATCCTTCTGCATACCGAGTCCATGGCAGATTGATAGTCAGAGCTTGCAAAAAGTGGAATTTTATTTTTTTTAGACCATTCCCTCAGAACAGAATCAGGTGTTCTGATGCATGCAGACCAATTTATAGCAGAGCCGCCACCCACAGTTGAGCCAGCTAGGATCATCATCTTCCCATCAAGACTTGACAGAATGCCACCTGATTCGTATAGCTCGTCCATGGATGGTCCTTCCAGGGAAGAATAATCATGGGAAACAAAGTACTCTCCTTTCTCTAGGACGATTACTTTCTGACCAGAGTTTGCAAGAACTGCAGCTGCAACACCACCACCACAACCAGACCCCACAATGACAACATCACATTTGACCTTGTATAGGTTCTGCAGTTTATCTTCACTAACTTCAAGGCCTTTTTCAGTGAGGGATTGCATCAAAGTATGATCAGTTTCGTGCATAGTCTCTATTAATCCCTTTTCTAGAGGCCTCTCCTTCCGTACCAACTTTTTCTTGGTGTCCACCTGGTACCCAATTGCTTTCCATACGGGATTATGTCCATTTTCATCACTCTGCAGTGTTTGGGGAAACATATCAAAGAGAAATTCAGAATAAATGTTTCACATCCATACATGTTAAAGAAGAATTTCAAATCAGATTCATCATTGAATTAACGAAAACATTAATTATCACTAAATTAATCTAGTAAAGTGATTCTCACTCCATGAAAAAACATCAACTTTTTAAAGCTGCTTTTTGTTTCTTTTCAGTATGAATGATACTGTATTGATTATTCTCAATTATATACAAAGGTGTTGTTGGAAAAATAAATAGTTAAAAAGAAAAACTACTTTAGAATACAAATAAAAAGCTAAAAAGACTATTATTCTGAAATGGGATAAGTATTCATTAATAATCATATCATCTAATATTCCATCCGCTCTTTTTGACTGCCGATTATTTTCATTATTTTTTATCTGTAATTTTTTAAAATTCAAGATAATATAACTATTCTATAAATATACCCTTTATTTAATTAATATGACGGGAGAAAAATTAGTTAGAATAATCTAGCGAGATAAAAAAAAACATAATAAATGTATATTGAAATAAAAATTGAAAATGATAAAATAGATAATTCACTTAAAAATGTTTTAAAAACGAAAAATACAATATTTTCTTCATTACGAGTGAAAAATCCTTAAATATTTATGAAGAAACGTGTTGGTAAATAAAATGTTTTTGGACGCAACTCATCTATTAAAGTCATTAGTCAAAATTCTAAACATAACATTATCTCATACATTAAAGTCAGTCAAACTTCAGAAAATGTGTAAGCTGGTTTTGGAAGTAACTTGAGAATCCTTTTAACTGTGAATGAGAACTTGATGCAAGAAATTCAATCTTATTAAGACGTGTGAGAAAGCTTACCCTAGAGAAGAAAGTGTAGAAGAAGATAAGTTTGATGAGCACAAACACTAACCGCAGGGGCACCCAACGCTTTTCTCTGGACCAGTTTCTGAGAATCTCTTCTCTCTTCTCCAAGGAGATCTCAGAGAACTTGTGAATGAAAGGCCACTTCCAGTCCAAGCAAAGTCTTCCACAGATCAACAGTGTCCCCAATCTGAAGGACAGTATCCAAAGAACCCAACCCACCAGGGACAATGCTTCTGGCACAACCCTCTTGTGCAACAGCTCTGCAGCCTGATTTTCATTCAAAGAAAAAGTGAATGGTCTGAATCACTTTTATTGTGGAAGGTTCTTAACCAGAAAGAAGTGGTAAAAGTCAATTAAACATATATAGCAAGATCACATAATAATTTGTTGTAAATTTGGAGTGAGATAAAGAATATATGTTTGAAAAGTGACCTCATGGGAAGCAGAGGTATTATTGTAGCAGGGTGAGAGAGGTTGTGAAGTTTCGTTGGTGAGTGGGTCTAATGGCAGGGAAGGAAAGAGGGTGTTACATATGGAAGCCATGACATGCATCTGAGAAGTGGATAAACCATGGCTGTAACCTTTCTCTCTTCTACCTCCTCTCAGCAATGGGTGACAATTCACTCTCTCTTCCATTCTTTCTCTCTCTCTCTCTCTCTCTCTCTCTCTCTCTCTTCTTTCCGTTTTTAAAGTATTCTGTAATGTTGCACAAGTTGTTACAAAATATGTCTCTTTTTGAGAAGAAAGAAGGTGAAAGAGAACAAGTTGGGCCAATAAATATCTTTGGCCCAGTTTCCGTTTGGGGATTGTGTTCTGTAGATAGGAAGGTGGGAGGGGGAATTGGATGAAGAATGTGCTTGATTGTTATTAGTTATATATATCATATAAAAGAAAAGATAGAAAACAAAATAATATATTTTATTAATAAAATTATTAATCACTTATATTATTATTGAATTATTGAGTATTCTATTTATATAATATATATAAAAAGATAAAAGATAAAAATAATAAATATAATTGATTGATAATTATAACTGATAGAAGATTACAATTAATAAAATAATTACAATTAAAAATTTAAATATTATATAAATCACATTTATCTTCTAATAATTACGATTTCCTAAAAAAAGAAAGAATCTTTGGGATCATTCTACTAAATATTTGAGTTTTAGTGTTTGTTTGAATAAGAGGTTCATTGTTGACAAGGAAGTTGTTTGTTTGAGGGTGAGGTTCTTTTAGTGTTTCATTTCATCTCTCACATAAATATACTTAAAAGGAAATTCACCTGGCTACAAAGAATTGACTTTTAATCAATTAAATGTGTATATTCCATTGAATGTGATGTCTGTTACTGCAAGTGGATGCCAGTCTCTCATCTTGGTTTTCTATTACTACTGTTACATTTATTGTAGTAATAACATGACCCTTTTGGTAGCTTTTCCGTTTCCAATAATGTACAAAAATGGGGTTTATGGGTGAATGAAAATGAATGAGTGGGGTTTATGTTGACAGTGTTTGTGTTTTATGTATTCTGATTTCCTAATCTTAAAAAATACATACATAAAGAGTGTCAAATATTTAAAAATAGAGATATATAAGTGTAGTAATATTTAAAAATAGAGATATATAAGTATAGTGTTGTCAAATATTATATTTAAATATTTGATACTCAGTAGAATAAGTTTATGAAAAAATTGAATACAAATAAATCTATATTTTATTTAAATAAATATAAATAAACATATAATAATAAAAATAAACATATAAAATATAAATACGCTCGCAGTCGCTAGTTATTTATAATGATTTTTTTTATCAACAATAAAAAATAAATAAATGAGGACCACTTCAGGGGTGGTCCAACCAACACATAGAATCTAACTCCTAACTTGGCACCCAAAATCGTCGGACAAAGGACCATCCAAACCAAGCGCTAACTAGCTTTACCGAACCAGCCGTATACATGCCAAAGGATCCATAACCCAACAGGGGTAGGAAAAGTAAACTTCGCGGGACTTTGCAGCAATCCAAGACCATACCTTTACTTGCGCAGAGGCAAAAACTTCTAACACATC